>Ga0208375_1000491_pt1 | contig 57018 bp, 47 predicted proteins | sample RifOxyD1_FD_184038 | JGI IMG/M metagenome (GOLD analysis project Ga0208375, IMG submission 184038) | Soil microbial communities from Rifle, Colorado - Rifle Oxygen_injection D1 (SPAdes) | ecosystem: Environmental > Terrestrial > Deep subsurface > Rock core/Sediment | place: Rifle, Colorado... | reverse complement strand
TCTTGGTCAACTAATCAAAAGAAATATCCGCGGATGGTCCGGTGATGATCAAAACCGAGAGTCGATCCATCCGACTTTCGAGAAGGTCTTTTTCTGGAATGATCCCGAAACCCACTACGGGCCGGCCTTGGGCCGCCGGCTCGCTTCCGGTCATTGCGTCGTAACAGAATTCTCGCACAAGTCCGGGCACCCCAAGTTCCTGGCCCTTTTGCGGCGTGAGTAGCACGAAATTTTCGTCTTCGGAGAGGGTGCCTGTGCGAAGCACCGGGGCGGAACCGGCCGTCGTGCTGCAGCTCGGGGTGCTTTCGATGTCGTACTTCAAGATGCCTTCTCCCGAAAAACGAATTCGGAGGGCGTTATGCCCGATGCTGGCCTCGCGTTTGACCCAGTTGATTTCCTGGGCAAGGAGGCGAGCGGACTTCAAAGTGGCCCATTTCGCCCGCTGGTCAGCGATGATCGGAACCGAAAAAAGAAATACGAATACTCCTGCGGTCGCGAGTATCCAGTTCCGCCTTCGACGTTTGAGGCGGAGTTCGGCCTTTTCCCAGAGCTCGTAACTCTCCCATTCCGCCTGGGACCAACGCTCTTCGGCTATGTCGGTGTCATAAATTGGAGCCATAAGATGTCGCCTAACAGATAATAGTATAATCCGCCCACAACAAGAAAGGGACCATAGGGGATGGAGGACTTCATGATGTCTTTTTCACGGTTAACGAGGGCCCAAAGAATACCGATGACGCTACCGAGGACCGAACTGATCAATATGGTCGCGAGAACGCCACTCGGACCCAAAAATGCGCCCAGCATCGCGAGCAGCTTGACATCGCCTCCGCCCAGGCCCGTGCGTCCGGCAAATCTTTGATATAACGCGGCGATCAGGTAGAAACTTCCAAATCCGATCGAGGCGCCGATCAATGAACTCGACCATCCGAAAGTAGGTGGAGCCTGGGGAAACGCCGTAGACGTCAGCAAACCGAGCACCAGCCCGCCCAGGCTGAGTCGATCGGGGATGATCCGATGTTCGAGATCAATGAAGGTCACGGCGATCAGAATCGCGAGAAACGGCCAATCCCTGATGAAAAGCGTCCACGACAAGCCGAAACGAACTTTGGCAGAAAGGAAGATCAGCGCGGTCAGGAGTTCAATCGTGGGATATCGGATGGAAATCGGTGTCCGACATTCGCGACATCGGCCGCGAAGCAATGCATAACTCAGGATCGGGATATTGTCCCACCACCGGATTTCCTTATCGCAATTAGGGCAGCGGCTTCGCGGTTTTACAACCGAACGGCCTTGCGGAAGTCTGACGACGACGACATTGAGGAAGCTGCCGACGACCAGCCCGAATAGAATCGCGAAAACGTTGCCGTACCAGTTCGGGATTTCCTGCATCAAACCTCACGGGCGCGGATGAGAACTCCGGCCAAGGATAGAAAAAACGCGATGAGAAGAAAGGCGTAACCGCTGCTTCCGGCGAAAAATTGCCACGAGACCGGCAGATCGTAAGAAATCTTAGTGCCGAGATTAAAGTGCTCGAAATTCGGAAGAACTGCCGCCAAAAAATTCAAGACGGACTGAGCGCCACCGAGCCCGGATTTAACCGCGAGCGCGCGTAATTCGGAGATGTTGTTGCCGATGAGAAATAGCCCGAAAGTAAAAGTTACGGCAAGCGACGTGGTCGAGAACGAGGCAAAAAAAATCGCCAGACTCGCCAAAACAAAGCTTTGCAGAAGAATGAGGCATAAACCGGCAAAGAGCGTTGGGTGGAGTAATTCCTGAAAGCCGTTGCCGACGGTCACGAGAATCCAGGCAAAAACAGCGGTCAGCAACAGCCAGTTAATGGACAGCACCCCCGCAAGCCCGAGAAATTTGCCGAAAACGAACTGCGCCCGTGTGATCGGACGTGACAAGGCAACATAGATCGTACGCCGTTCGAACTCCCGGCCCAGAAGGCCGGCACCGGTTAAGATCGCGATCATGGCGCTCGAGAGCATGACCGAAGAAATGCCGAAGTCCATGATAATTCGTTGAGGCGCGTTATAGGTCATCGTCGAGCCGAGAAAGCCGAGGAAAAAAAGAAGAAGGGCGAAGACGATGATGTTGTAAAGGACTTTGTCCCTCACGATTTCGAGTAAGGTAACCCAACCGACAGCTCTGGCTACGTTTTGCCAGCGAGGTCTGACGGACACGCTAGCTGACATGCGGTCCTCCTTTTCCGAAGAAGTCCTCGAGAGAAGGCCGAATCGGGGTTATCCACAGAATTCTTGCTTTTTTCGCGATTAACTGTTCAAGAGCGGAATGCGCGGAGTCCTGACTTGAAACTGTCGCGCGCACCCCATCGGGTATTTCACGCATCGTGGTGAGTTCCGGGATTTCTTTGGCCTTCGCGATCTCGAGGTTTGAAAACGCGATCTCCGTCTGGAGCGGGCCGCGGGCCAGAAACTGGCCGATCGGGCCGCAATTGACGAGTTTTCCTTTTTCGATGAGGGCGACCTGATCGCAGATCGCTTCCACATCGGGAATGACATGCGAACTGAAAAAAATGGTACGGCCTTCGGCGGCAAGTCTCAGGATCAGCTCGCGCATCTCTTTGCGGCCGGTTGGATCCAGGCCGCTCATGGGTTCGTCGAGAATCAGGAGTTCCGGGTCATGCAGCAGGGCTTGCGCGATACCGATCCGCTGGAGCATGCCTTTTGAGTATCGCCTCAATTCCAGCCGTCGGGCATGTTCCATTCCAACGTGGGCGAGTACTTCGGGTGTTCTGGCTCTGATCTCCTGTTTTCGCATTCCGGCGAGAGTCCCGAAATAATTCAGAAGGCCTTCGCCCGTGAGGTGGTCGTAAAAGTAGGGCCGTTCCGGAAGGTATCCCAGTCGTGAACGGGCTTCGGGGGTCGTGGCCTCGTATCCGCAAACGCGGACCGTGCCGCGCGTTGGCCGCCTGAGTCCCACGATCAGATTGATCAGCGTGGTTTTTCCGGCGCCATTGGCGCCAAGAAAGCCGGTAATGGATTTGCGCGGCACTCTCAGGTCTATCTTGTGCAGAATTTGGACTCTGTTGAGCCAGAAGCCCGTTCGGAAACACTGGTCGACTTCGATGACCTCGATAATGGGGCTGCTTGTTCCGTCTGTTCCGATGGACGACATGCTAACGAGATTAGTGGATTTCTGAGATTACCGCAACCCGAACACCGGCTCGTATGGAGTCGTTGATCGTACTTTTCCTTCGGCATCAAGGTAAATATCGCCTCCGAGGGGGTCCTTTTGCGGCAGCCGGCTCTCCCTGATGTAGTCCTTCCAGTAGACTTGCATCTGAACTTTCGTGATCACCTGAGAGGCTTTGTACTTCGGTATCCTTTCCAAGAAGCTTGTGAAAGATCGGTTCGTTTCGAAGAGGTACTGCGCCAGAAACAGGTTCCGGCGCTTTTTTAAGAGTCGATCCTTGACTCGTTCGTCCCGCGTTCCCTTGATGAGGAAACTCAGCAATCGAAGTCCCACTTCGTATTCACCGCCGGGCTGTTTCAGGCGGTTGCTGAGCCGTTCCAGGTAATCGGGCGCCCCCGGAATCGCGGAAGCCTGAATGAAAGCCTTCGCTGCCGCCGGCATGTTATCGAGCTCGAAGATTTGGAGGTATCCCATGAGAATATAGATGTTCCAGCGGCTGGTCCAAAAACGCGACTGAAAGGAGGCGGGGAGATGAGGCAATTCCAGTCTGATAAAACGATCTGCTTTCTCAAGCAAAAGCCGCGCCCCGGTGATATCGCGCCTGATCACGGCCAAAATGTTGGCCCCCCCAAAATAGGGTTCATAGAACGCGTGATCGAGGTCCGTGATCAGGTCCAGGTCGAAAAAGATCGAAGCATGTCTGCCCGGGGTGACCGGCGTGATTGTCGGATCGGCGAGGGCGCGCAACCAGAGCCATTCGATCACGACCGGCATGTTCCCGAAGGACATGATCCTGTAAAGGCGTGGATCGAGCTTGGTCTGTCGGTCAGGCGGCGGCTCGACCCAGGTCGTATCCGAGAACCTGAGGTGCCGGTTGACGAGTGCAGCCGTGCTGAAGAAGAACGCGATAGCAGCTGCGGATGCGAGGAGTGCCTTCAGCTCAGCTTTCTTCTTCGTCATCGTTGGTTCCAGGATCAACTCCCAGCTTCGTCAGTCGATATCGGATGCTTCGGAACGTGATTCCCAGGGCCTCGGCGGCTTTTCGTTTGACGCCACGGGTGTGATTCAATGCCTGGGTCAGGTAAGCTCGTTCCACGTCACTGAGGATTTTGTCGAGCTGGATCGGGCCTTTTGAAAAATCGGGAGCCGGAAGCCGGATTTCGCCCGCATGGGCGCCCGGTTTTCCGTTGCCGCTGCCTATTTCGATCGCGATTCGGGTTCTCGCGGTATTTCTGAGCGCGCTCGGGAGCGATTCCAGCGTGATTCGGGAATTGTTTTCGAGTGTCACTGCCCGCTCGATCACATTCTCAAGCTCACGGACATTTCCGGGCCAGTCGTAAGCTTCCAGCGCGAGAATGACCTCGGGATCGATACCGGTAAAGTTCTTATTGAACCGGCCGCCGAATTTTTTCAGGAAGTGGTCGGCCAGGAGTTCGACGTCGCCTTTGCGTTCCCGGAGGGGTGGGGTTTTGATCAGGATCACGTTCAGGCGGTAGTAGAGGTCTTCCCGAAAAAGACCTTTTGCAACCGAGACTTCAAGGTCCCGGTTGGTCGCCGCTATGATCCGAACGTCCACGTGAATGTCATCCGTTCCGCCGACCTTTCTGAAGACTCTTTCCTGAATCGCGCGCAGCAATTTGACCTGCATCGGAAGGGGCAGCTCGCCGACTTCGTCGAGAAAAAGGGTCCCGTCGTTTGCCGTCTCAAACAATCCGATCTTTTCGTTCACCGCGCCGGTAAAACTTCCCCTGCGATGGCCGAATAACTCGCTCTCAATAAGGTTTTCCGGAATCGCCCCGCAGTTAATGGGGACGAACGGGCCGTTCTTGAGGGGGCCGGCGTCGTGGATCATGCGCGCGACGAGCTCCTTCCCGGTTCCGCTCTCCCCGGTGACGAGGATGTTGGTTTTGGAGGCCGCCACCCTGCGGATCAGGTTCAAAAGTTCTTTTATGGAGGGAGATCCCCCCAGGATGGTTCTATTCACCGGCGCCTCCTGCGAGTTTGAAGATGGGAAGGTACATCGCGATCATCAGGCCGCCAACGGTGGTTCCGAGGAAGACGAGAATGATTGGCTCAATCAGCTTGCTAAGTCCGCCCACGAGGGCTTCCACATCGGCCTCGTAGAAATCCGCGATCTTTTCAAGCATTTTGTCCAGGTTTCCTGTCGATTCCCCCACCTGGATCATCTGATAAGTCATTTTCGGAAATGTTTTGATCTTGCTGATCGACATACCGAGCGTTTGTCCCGCTTCGATGTCCGCTCGTATTCGGCTGGTGGCTTCTTCGAGAACCACGTTCCCGATCGTCGTCCGGCAGATATCGATAGCGTCGATCAGATTGATGCCCGATGTGATCAAGGTTTGCAGGGTCCGGGCGAACCGGGCGATTCCCCCCATCCGCACGATGTTTCCGAAAAGCGGCGCTCTGAAAACCAAGCGATCCTTGAACGCCCGACCCTCGTTGGTCTTCAGGTATCGTACGATCAGGAAGGAACCGATTACGATACCGCCCAGGATCTGAAGGACGTTATTCACGACAAAGTGCGAGGTGTCGATCACCATCTGGGTCGGAAGGGGCAGCTGGCCTCCGCTGCCTTTGAGCATTTCTTCGAATTTTGGGATCACGAAGCCGAGCATGACGCCGATGACTCCCAATCCGATGGAGATGACGATGATCGGATACATCATCGCACCCTTGATCTGCTTTCGAAGTCGGTCGGCGTCCTCGAGATATCTTGCGAGACGCTTCAGCATCTGGTCGAGGGAGCCGGACGACTCTCCCGCTCTTATGAGCGCGACATAGAGCTTCGGGAAGGCCGTCGGATAAGCTCCCATCGATTCCCAAAGATAGGACCCCCGGGAAACACGCTCCTTAATTCCAAGCAGGGTGTTTCGCATGGACACGTGACTTGATTGATCGGTGAGAATTTCCAGGCTCTGCAGAAGGGGAATGCCCGAATTGATCAGGACTTGCATCTGCCGCGTGAAAACGACCAGTTCCTGGTTGGTGATCGGCGCGCCAAATTTGAACAGCTGGCCGACATCTTTGTTGAGGGCGTTGCCGCGCCGGATACGAACAGGACGGATTCCCTGCCCGCGCAGGATCATCCGGAGTTCGCCCTCGTTGGCGGCGTTGAGGGTTTTCCTCACCTGTTTTCCTGACTTGTCAATTCCCTCGAAGTAGAAGTCGACCATCTTCTCACTTCCTGTCCACTACGAAGAATCTCGTCAGTTCATCGGGAACAGTCGTGTACTCGATGACCTCGTTTTTCGAGACGACCTTCCGGTTAACAAGGTCGATCAAAGCCTGATTCATCGTCTGCATGCCCGTCTTTTCCTGGCCGGCTTGCATGGCGGAGTAGATCTGGTGAACCTTGTCCTCTCTGATCAGATTTCGAATGCCCATCGTCGGAATGAGCACTTCGCAGGCTATGGCGAGTCCCGGCTCGAAACTCTTCGGAATAAGTTGTTGGGAAACGATCGCCTGGAGCGTGAACGAAAGGACCTGCCGGATTTGCTCTTGCTGGTGCGGAGGAAAGACGTTGATAATGCGGTTGATGGACTGGATCGCGCCGTTCGTGTGCAGGGTTGCGAATACGAGATGGCCGGTTTCGGCAAGTGTCAGGGCCATTTCGATCGTTTCCGCGTCGCGCAGCTCTCCCACCAAGACGTAATCAGGATCTTGGCGTAAGATCCGCCTGAGGGCCGTGGCGAAGCTCTTGGTATCGACTCCGACCTCGCGTTGATTGATGATGCAATTTTTGTGGGGGTGCACGAATTCAATCGGGTCTTCGATCGTGATAATGTGACCGAATTCCTCCCGGTTCAGGATATCGAGCATGGCGGCAAGCGACGTCGTTTTGCCGCTTCCGGTGGGGCCGGTTACGAGCACCAGACCATTGGGCCGGTGAACGATCTTCTTGAGCACTTCCGGAAGGCCCAAAGAATCGAAATCTGGAATTATCATCGGAATGCGGCGAAAAACGGACGAAGTGCCGCCCCGTTGGAAGAAGATGTTGCCGCGGAACCGGGAGAGATCCTTGATTCCGAATGAGAAGTCGATTTCGAAATTTTTCTCGAACTCGGCTTTTTGCGCGTCCGTCAGGACGGAGTAACAGAGTTCCTTCGCCTCGTTCTGATTCAAGGCGTCCATTTTGGCTTTGACCATGTTTCCATTGATGCGGAACTGGGGAGGGACTCCCGCCGTAATGTGAAGGTCCGAGGCATTTTGGTCGACCATTGTTTTCAGGAGTGAGGGAAGCGTCACCTTTGCCATCTTAATTCTCCATGGTCATCGAGATCGCCTCTTCGAGGGAAGTTCGTCCCTCGAGGACTTTAGTCATCGCGGACATTCGTAGCGTCTTCATGCCGTCTTTGATCGCTTGTTTCTTCAGCTCCATGACCGTGGCCCCGCTCAGAACCAATTCCTTCAGGGTCGTGCTGAAGTCGAGTACCTCGTAGATGGCTATGCGTCCCTTGTAGCCGCTTTGGTTGCAATGGCTGCAGCCGACCCCCTTATAGAGTTTTGCGTTCGAACCTTCTGGGATTCCAAGATGAACGAGCTTCTCGGCAGGGATGCTGTGCTCGGCCTTGCAATGGGAGCAGAGGGTGCGGAGCAAGCGTTGAGCCACGATCGTGTTCGTCGATGAAACGATCAGGAACGGCTCCAGTCCCATGTTCATGAGCCGGGTGATCGTGCTCGTGGCATCATTGGTGTGAAGCGTGGAAAGCACGAGATGTCCCGTAAGCGCGGCTTGTACCGCGACCTCCGCGGTTTCGTAATCGCGGATTTCGCCGACAAGAATGATGTCGGGATCCTGCCGCAAGAGTGCCCGAAGGACGCTGGCGAAAGTGAGCCCGATTTCCTTATGGACCTGGACCTGGTTGATGCCTTCGAGGTTGTACTCGACCGGGTCCTCGGCTGTCGACAGGTTATCGGTCAGCTTATTCAGTTCGGTCAGGGCTGAATAAAGGGTGGTCGTTTTCCCGCTGCCGGTCGGGCCAGTTACCAGAACCATGCCGTTCGGCGAGTAGATACCCTTCTTAAACAAATCAAGCTGGCCGGTTTCGAACCCGAGCTTCATCAGGTCGAGCTGGAGGTTGCCTTTTGAGAGGAGACGAAGCACTACTTTTTCACCGAATAGAGTCGGCATCGAATTCACGCGAAAATCGATTTCACTCCCGCCGACCTTTAATTTGATGCGGCCGTCCTGGGGAACCCGGGACTCGGCGATGTCCATTCGCGACATGATTTTCAGGCGGGCGATGACCGCACGCTTCATTTCGAGAGGAAGCTGGGCCATCTCGTACAGTGTCCCGTCAATTCGCATCCTGACGCGAAAACGTTTTTCGTACGGTTCGACGTGGATATCGCTCGCGTTTCTGCGGATAGCTTCGCTGAGAATGCCGTTCACGGCTGAAATGACCGGGGCATCTTGTTCTTGGGAAACTCCTGACTCATCGATCTCATGAATCTGCACGAGATCGAGCGCGGAAGAACCGTCATCGTCTCTTTTGTCTTTTTTGAAGGTCTCGATCGCCGCACCCACTGATGCGGCTCCGCCGTAGTACTTGGCGATCGCGGCATCAAACGCGGAATACGAGGTGAGCACGGCCTCGATGTTCATTTTCAAGCGGAATTTCAAATTCTCGAAACTTGAAATATTCGTCGGATCGCAAAGCGCGACGACCAGTGTCCCTTTATTCGCCTGGATGGGAATGACCTGCGATTTGACAGCCACGTCCGGAGGGACCAGGCGGATCACTTCGGGTTTGATTTCGAATTTCGTCAGATTGATGCTCGGTAGTCCGAACTTCTGGCCGAGGTAGTAGAGAAGCTTGGTTTCGGCGACGTACTTTTTGTCGATCAGGAAACGAACATGGCTTCTCGCGCCCGATCTCAGGCTTTCAGCGGCTTCTGTGAACTGCGCCGAGCTAATGATTCGATCTTTTACAAGTAATTCAGCGAGTTGCCGTGACATGGGATCCCGTCCTTAGGAGAGCCTAAACTGTCCTTTCTTTTATAGTGAAAGGGGTAACAATTTTTGTCAAGGCAACTGCCGATGCTGAAGTGTTATGGTCAGGAACTTCGGAAAAGCTTTTGAGCGGCTTCGATATCGAGCCCGATCTGGCGTTTGAGCTCGTCCATTCCTGAGAACCGGCGTTCATGACGGAGCTGCTTGAGGAATCGTACTTCAAGGCTGTTTCCGTAAAGGTCCAGGGTTGTTCCGATCAGGTGAGTTTCAGCCAGGGCTGGGATTGTTAACTCCCCTTCCGCCTGAAAGGTGGGGCGAGTCCCGATATTAGTGACGCTAAAATACTCGCGGGGCTGGGCTATTAGTGGATTTGGGCCTGGCTCAATTCCTTGCGGTATCGCGATCGTCGCATAAACACCGAACGGAAGTGTGAGTTTCGCATCGAGCTTCAGATTCGCTGTCGGGAAACCAAGTTGGTGCCCCCGTCGTTCGCCTTTGATGACGATGCCTCGATAGGAGAAAGGGCGCCCGAGAAGGTGATTAGCTTCCTCGATTTCCCCGCTGAGAAGATGTTGGCGTATCCGGGAACTCGACACGACCTCTCCGTCCCGTCGTTGGGGGGGGACGATCGTGAGTTCCACGCCCGTGCTTTTGCAGAGTGATTCGAGACAGGCCAGGTGTCCTCGGCGCTCTTTTCCGAAGGAGAAATCGTATCCGACGATTACCGACCCGGCGCTGAGCCGGTGGAGAATGATGTCGTTGAAAAAATCTTCGCACTCGATACTCGAGAACTCCCGGCTGAACGGCTGTTCGATCACCATGTCCACCCCGAGTTGTGAGAGAAGTTCGAGCTTCTCATCGTAAGTCGACAGGAGCTGGACGTGTACGCCGGGTTTCAGAGCGGTTTGCGGATGAGGGCGAAACGTGAAGACAACGCAGGTACCGCCATTCCGACGTGCCTTTTCTAGGGCGAGGCGGATGATTTCCTGATGGCCTCGATGGACCCCGTCGAAGTTCCCTATAGTGAGGATTACACCGGGCGGCGAACGGTCTAAATTTTCAATGCCTTGGATCACTTGCATGGGGGCTCAGTGGTCTTTCCGCGTCTTGAACCGGTAGCCGCAGCCGTTCACTTCCGAATCGATGGCATCAAAAGGGTAAACATGGCAATTAGCTGGCCGCAGATTGCCGTAAACACGACAGTATGGAATCCGATGGTGGTCAAAACCGAGAAATGGACAGTCGTAGATGAGTTTGCAGCAGTTCCCGCAACGGGCACACGCACCCAGCCGAGATTCCGAAACAGATTTCCGGATATAGTCCTTTCGAAAGGTCCCCAGAATAAATCGGCGTCCCTTTCGTAGGATCTGGCCGAGGAGGTTTCGTTTCGTGATCCTCTTCTGGTACCATGAATTGACGAAGTCCGCGGGACTCATTAAGAGACATAAGCCATAAAAGGGTGATCCGCGTCAACGCGGATTTAAGGCCTTACATGAAGACGAATTCGTTTCTGATCCGCGTCGCGATCTGCTTTTTTCTTTCTTTGATGCCGGCCACGGAGTTGGAGAACCTCATTTATTCGGAACGTATTGAATTCCGGGGTCGCTGGGGAGGCCGATTAAATATCCTGATCGTCGATGCCGGCTCGAGCGATCTGAACTATCCCGCCAACTTCCAGGAGATCGAAACCACTATTCGCGAAAAGGATCCCAAGCTGATCCTTGTTCCTTCGCGCTACAATCCGAATGATCTGATCGTCGATTCCGATGGTGTTGTCCGAAATGCTGTTTTGGCCCCGAAGGGCGGTCGTCCGTCCGTGACGTATACCGCGTTTCTCCAGCTTCGGCTGAACTTCGGTTTGGCAAAACAACCGAAAAAGCAACACTTGATCAATTACGCGGGTCCGGCCGGGTCAATTCCGCACTGTTCGTTGCAACAGGTACTGCGGGCTGAGCGGGGTACCTGTTCGGATTTGAAAGGCAAGATCATTCTCTTGAGCGAGGATAATGACAACCCCCAACTACTTCGAACGCCCCTCGGTGAGATGAGCCGAACGGAAGTGATCGCGAACGAGTTGAATACGGTCGTGAACCATCATCCTATTTATCAGGCGTCTTGGATCGAGCGCTCGCTGATATCGCTCGCCATGATTCTTTTGGGCGCTTTTTACATCCTTTATTATCCCGTTTTGATCAGTGCCGTGGCGGCGATCGCGACGGTTTTCTTTGTCATGGTGGTCTTTTTTCAGGCCATTTTCCAGCTTTTCAGTATCTACATACCCTCGGCAAACATTGCTGCCGCATTCCTCATTACCCATCTGGTATTTACGGGTTACAAGCTCGCCTTTCAAGAGAACATCCAGTGGCGCTCGCTCAAGCAGGCGCAATACCTGCGCGAACTCGACCGAATGAAGACAAATTTTTTATCCCTCGTGAGTCATGATTTGAAAACACCGCTTGCTCGGATCCAAGCCGTGGTTGAACGGCTTCGTCGCGAAATGCAGCTTTCTCCCGATGAGCGTTCAGATTGGAAAGAGCTGTTCGATTCAATCGAGAGCAGTAACAAGGAATTGAAACACTACATCACGAGCATCCTGAATCTTTCCAAAATCGAATCGCAGAAAGTGATTCTGAACAAGAAATCGAACGACATCAATCTTCTCATTCAGCAGGCTTTGAAGCGGCTTCGTCCGGTCGCTCAACAAAAGAGTATTCTTGTCGAGGAGAGCCTGGACCCACTTTTTTCGATCGAATGTGATGAGGATCTTATGCGTCAGGTCATCACGAACATTATCGACAACGCGATCAAGTATAGCCCGAATGGCTCGCGAGTGATCGTGAGATCGCGCGAGGAGCAGGGGTTTGTCAGGGTTGATGTCGAGGACTTCGGCCCGGGGATTCCCAAGGATCAACTGCCGCTCGTGTTCCGGAAATTCAGCCGTTTTCTTAGGCCCATGAACGAGCAGGTCAAGGGAACCGGACTCGGGCTCTACCTCTCCAAATATTTCATCGAGCTCCATGGAGGGACGATCGGGTTGAAGAGCACGGAGGGGAAGGGCTCCACGTTTACGTTTACGTTGCCGATTGAGCAGGGTTGAGTTGTCCCCGGAAATCGACTATATTGCTGCACGATGTCAGTACCTGTTATCCCACCGAACCACGCAAGCCGTGACCGAACCCGAGGCCCGACCCGAGCCCAAGCACGAGTTATGAATGTTCTGGTCGTCGATGACGAGCGCGATCTCCGGGGGGCGATCTCCCAGATCCTCACTTCGATGCGGCACAACGTGATTGAAGCGGGGGAAGGGCAAGAAGCTCTTCGGCTCATCCGCGAGCGGGGCGTCGACACCCCCGCTTCGATCCACATGGTCTTGCTCGATGTCTGTATGCCGGGAATGTCCGGCCTCGATGTGCTCCGGGAAATTCGGCAATTTGACCCCGCCATTACGGTTTTGATTATCACCGCGCACGGAAATATCCGGGACGCCGTCGAGGCGATGCGCGAGGGTGCCTACAATTACATTGAAAAGCCCGTTCAGGAAACCGACATCGAGGATCTTGTAGCCAAAGCGGGCGAGGCTCACGCACTCGTGCAGGAGACGGGGTTCACAGCGCCCAAATTGAGGCTCGATGATGGAGAGGAGTTCATCGGCAGTTCGCAAAAGATGCGTTCGGTATTCCAAATCATCCAGCGTCTTGGACAGGTGAATACGAGCGTGTTGATCCGAGGTGAGAACGGCACCGGCAAAGAGCTTGTCGCGCGTGCGGTGCATTTCAATTCTCCGCGGAAGGAAAAACCTTTTGTGGCCGTGAACTGCGGTGCGATTCCGGAGAATCTCGTGGAAAGCGAATTTTTCGGTCACGAAAAGGGAGCATTCACCGGCGCGTCCCAGCGACATATCGGGAAATTCCAATACTCCGAGGGCGGGACCCTTTTTCTTGACGAAATCGGCGAGCTTTCCCTTTCAATGCAGGTCAAGTTGCTTCGAGTGTTGCAGGAACGAAAATTTACGCCGATTGGAGCCAATCGCGAGATCCGTTGCGATGTTCGCATTATCGCGGCGACGAATCGAAATCTCGATGAGATGGTCCGGGTTGGCAGTTTTCGTCAGGACCTTTTTTACCGGCTGAACGTCATGCCTATCCAGCTCCCGCCCCTGCGTGACCGGATCGAGGAAATCCCGATGCTCGTGGAGCATTTCATCGATAAGTTCAATGTACTGCATGGACGTCAGGGGACTGAAACCGAAATCAGGGGGTTGCGCGAGAATGCGTTGAACGCTCTTCGAAATTACGTCTGGCCCGGCAATATACGGGAGCTTGAGAACGTTATCGAACGGGCATTTGTTTTTGAGAATTCCCGTTACATTACGATCAATTCACTTCCAGAAAATCTGTGGCCGAAGAGTGACAAGCCTGCATTAACGGGAGTTGATTCCGTTTCTGAGGGAGCCTCGCCCGGTGCCGCGGGCCCGGCCATTGATTTTCAGAACGAGAAGGAACAGTTCGAGCGCGATTTCATCGTGAACGCCCTGAAACGCTTCGGCGGCCGGATCAATCAGACGGTTCAGCACGCTGGAATCCCGAAGAACACGCTTCTTCGAAAAATCCGGAAATACGGAATCAACCCCGCTGAGTACGGCCCGGTCGATCAGGACGGCGAGGAAAAGTAAAACTGCTCGCAGGGCTAGGACAAAAACAGCATCTCTCGGTATTTCGGCAAGGGCCAGTAATCGTCGGCAATAACCGCTTCAAGCCGGTCGCAAGCTTCCCGAATGTCGTCCATTAGCCCAGCGACCTCTCGCGACAAGTACGTCGCCTTTTGGTCCTCTGTCGCAAAGGTTTCGGTTTCCATCGCTTTCTCCAGGGCGGCGCGCCGCTCTTGGAGCCTTGAAATCAGCTCGCCGATATGGTTCGCAATCGCCGCCTGCGGCGCATTGAATCCAGCCGCGTTGCAGGCACTGACGGCCGCGGCGAGGTGGCCGTGGTACGCGTAACATGCCGGTAGGATCTGGGTGTCTACCATCGATCGCAGAGTGTCGATTTCAATCAGCATGTTCTTGACGTAGCGTTCCGTTCGGACATGAAAGCGCGAGACGAGTTCAGCCTCACTGAAGACCTGGAGTTTCGAAAGTGCCGATCGTGAAACGTCGGTTGTCAGCTGCGTAAGTGCTTCCGGCGTTTTTCTGAGATTCAGTAAACCTCGGGTTTCGGCCTCTTTGACCCAATCGTCGGAATAATTATTGCCCTCGAAGCGGATGGCCTTGGTTTCGCGAATGGCTTCGCGAATAGTAGCGAGTACAAGCGCATTCGTGGCCTTACTGCCACCCGATTTTTGCTTAAGCGTCTCGGCCAGCTCGGAAAAACCGTCCGCGACGGCGGCGTTGAGGAGAGTCATCGGGAAAGCCGGAGAGGCAGACGAGCCCACTGCCCGGAATTCGAATTTATTCCCAGTGAAAGCAAGCGGCGACGTGCGGTTCCGATCGGTGTTGTCGCGCATGACCTCCGGAAGTTTGCTCACCCCGAGTCGCAAAACGGCGGCTTCGGAGCTTTGATCCGCACCGTCCTCGCTTTCGATGGAATTGAGGATCCGGGTGAGGAGGTCTCCCAGAAAAACTGAGAGAATCGCCGGCGGCGCTTCGTTTGCGCCCAGGCGGTGATCATTTCCCGACGATGCAATGCCGGCGCGAAGGAGACCTCCATGTTTATGAACGCCTTTGAGAATTCCCGCGAGCAGGAGAAGGAACCGGAGATTCTGGTGTGGCGTTTTTCCAGGATCGAGCAGGTTTTCGCCATCGAGTTCCTGACTGCTCGCGGCGACCATCATCGACCAGTTGTTGTGTTTTCCGCTCCCATTGATTCCGGAAAACGGCTTTTCATGAAGAAGGACCGCAAAACCGTGCCGCACGGCGACCTTGCGGAGAATCTCCATGACCAGCTGATTATGGTCCGTCGCGATATTCGCTTCCTCAAAAATCGGCGCGGTTTCGAATTGACTGGGTGCGACCTCGTTGTGACGGGTTTTGATGGGAACGCCGAGCTTATAAAGCTCGTTTTCCATTTCGCTCATGAAAGCCTGAACGCGCGCGGGGATACTTCCGAAATAATGATCTTCGAGCTGTTGCCCCTTGGGCGGTTGCCCGCCGATCAATGTGCGTCCCGTCATCAGCAGGTCCGGGCGCAGATGGTAAAAGGCACGATCGATGAGAAAGTATTCCTGTTCAATGCCGAGAGTGGGAACGACTCTTTTGATCCCTTTGTCGCCCATCAGGTGAAGGAGTTCGCAGCATTTTTGCGAAAGGATTTCCATGCTCTTGATCAGGGCGGTTTTTTCATCGAGGGAATCACCGTGATAACTGATGAATACCGAAGGAATGCAGAGTGTTTTGCCGTTGGTGTGTTCCATGATGAAAACGGGACTTGAGGGATCCCAAGCGGTGTATCCGCGCGCTTCAAACGTCGTGCGCATCCCGCCCGACGGGAAGCTCGAAGCGTCGGGTTCGCTCTGAATGAGTTGTGCTCCGGAAAATTTCTCGATGGGTCGATTGTTTTCGTCCAACGACAGAAAAGCGTCGTGCTTCTCGGCTGTGGAACCTGTCTGCGGCTGGAACCAATGACAAAAGTGCGTCACCCCGCGCGCCAGCGCCCACTCCTTGATCGCGAGAGCTACTGAATTAGCGATCTCATGATCGAGCTTTTTTCCGGTTTCGATTGTCGAGACGAGCTTCAGATAAACATCTTTTGGCAGCTTCTCCCTCATCTTGTGGAGGTCGAAGGTATTGATTCCGTAGTAATCGGAAATTCTCATCCGTCGGCCCTGAGCGTCCCTTGGCGGATCGAATTTGCGCGGAGTGCGCGTGTTCACTTCCCGAATGGCGTCAAAGCGGGCCTGCGCTCCGGTTCCCATGCTCATAAACGAATCTCCCAGTTTTCAATTGAGGGGCTGGACCCAATGCCAGTCCCTGCCTTCAGTTATAGCGAACGGGAACTCGCATTTCACCTCGAAACTACTTTTGGCTGGTAGAGTCAAGAATCCGAACGATGGAATGCGCTTCATTGACCCATTTTGCCAGCTCTGCGCGCGCCGCGTCCTCCGAAATCGCTCCCGCTGAACTGGCAAAACGCACCATCTCGGCGAATTCGAGAATGCGATCCGCCCTGTCCCAGAGTGGCTTTGCAAGGCCTCGTTCGTCGACCAGAATCGACTTCAGTTCGGTGCGTGGCAGCGAGCGCACGCCGATGGGGTAGACGCGTTCCAGGGCGTCAAAAATGGCATTCGTCATCAGTTCGTAGGTTTGTGTCACTTCTTGCCAGGATGCGCCGTGGGTAGCGGCTCGAGCGCCGGCCCGGATGCGTTCCCAGCTCTTGGCGTGAAGTTTTGCTTTCGATTCGAGGAGCGCCCGAGCGCTCGCGGAACCCGTTTTGAAAAGATCGAATCCGACGAGAATGGCGAAAATTCCAAAGGCTCCGATCGTCAGCCAGTAAAGCCAGCGCCAGATGGGATTCCCTCCGAAGAAGGGGGTGTTGAAAATTCCGGCGTCTCCCTTGGGGGGTTTCAGGTATCGCAGTTCGGCATTGCTGGAATTCGGGGTACTCTGCGGCGCGGGACCGGCCGGCCGGTTAAGTCGGACATTCCCGGCAGAACCCGGGGCCGGGGGTGATACGGCCAGAGAAATGGGCTCGGTCGAGCGGGTCACGTAGGCCTTTTTCTCCGGATCAAAGAAACTAAAATCGAGTGCCGGAATATCGAGCTTTCCCTCCGCCCTGGGAATGAGGAGGAATTCGAAAATCTTTTCTCCTATCCCTGCGCGCCCCGATTTGGAGTGTCCTTTCGAATCATAGAGCTCGATATTCTCCGGCCACTTCGTCTTGGGCTCCTCGATTGAGGCGAGGTTGCCGCGTCCTTCGACCTTCACGGTTAGAAGCACGGCTTCGTTTGCGCGAACCTCGTATTTATCGATCGCGGAACTGACGTTGAAGTCCCCGACGCCGCCCGAGAAGGAAGTCGGGCGCCCTTCATTCGGAATGGCTTCGACTTCGATCGTCACCGGATCGCTTCGATCAATGGCGGTTCGTGGCGTGAGCGCCTGGAAGAACTGCATGAAGGGGTCCTCGTCGAGATCCAACCCGCCGCCGTTTCGATTCGGTTGATAAGCATATTTCAACGACAATGGATCTATTTTGAGTTTGCCTTCATTTAGCGGATAAATCGCATAGCGCGCGAGCAGGGATCTCTCGTAAGCGACTCCATCGAGCACCACTCGTTCCGGACTCAATCTGCCGGTCGGGCTGTTTACCGGCATTTCGAGCTCTTCCCGTAGAAAACCGTTGTGAATGGGATATTTCTGAACTTGTATATTGAAGGTTCGCACACGCGTGTACAGATAATAACTGACGATGATCTGCTCGCCTTTATAGGCGTGTTCCTTGCTTACCTCGGCGCGGATAAGGACATTTTTGGCCGCGTGTTTGGCTGCGCCCCGAAGTCCGCTGCCGCTGCCTCCATAACCGCGCGGTGGTGGCGTTCCGCTGCCGCCGGGTGTCACTTTGACGATGATGTCGGGGGCAGTGTGCTGTTGTCCATTCACCTTGACGATTAGCTTCGAAATCCGGAGGTCGCCGGTTTTGAGCGGTTTCAATACCTTCGTGATTTGATGATTGTTCCGCATGCCGAATCGGCCGTTCTCATAATAGGACTGGACGAAAACGCTATTATACTCGTTCACCAAGTCAAAATCGGGAGCCGAGAATTCGGGTTGTCCGATGTTCATGTTCCCGTCGGTTTGGACGACCATCTTGAGCGAGACTGAGTCTTCGGCCGACAGGATGGCACGATCGACTTCGGCCGAGAAATTAACATCCGCGGCGTGCGCGATCGGAATTGGCGTGCCCCCGAGTAAACCTCCCGCCAAAAGGATCAGTATCTTCGTTGCTGCTGATCTACCAGTCTTTTTGAGTGCCGTGTGGATTTGCATTTTGCTTTTTCAATCGTCTCTGTAATTCGCGTTCCCGGTTTTTCAACTCCGCCATGACCCGCTCGGCGTCCTCATCCGACAGTTTAACAGATTTGAACTTCTGTTTGCGGGTTTCTTTGTACTCCTTCGGCTGGTTTTGCTTTTCTTGCGAGTCCTGTTCTTTGTTGTCCGCGTCCTGTTTCTGCTGCTCCCGCTTTTCCTGTTCCTGCTGTTCTTTTTCCTGTTTCTGTTGTTCCTGCTTCTGTTGCTCTTTCTGCTCCTGCTTTTGCTCGTCTTCCTTCTTTTTATTCTGCTGTTTTTGCTTTTGGCGTTCCTGGATCAAGAGCTCGAGGTTTCTTCTGGCGTCTTTTTCGAGAGCCTCGTCTCCTTCTGCTTTCGCGGAAGCGATCGCTCCGGAATATGACCGAATCGCCCCTGGAATATCGCCTTTCTTGGTCAGGGCGCCGCCGAGATTGTAGAGCGACTTGCCGAGTAACTTGCTGTTTGGAAGCCGCCCGTCCGGCGCCGGTCTGTTCGCGGCATCGAAGGACTGAATGGCTCCTTCCACGTCGCCTTCCTGCATCTGAATGACCCCTTGATTGAATTGGAGTTCCTGAAGGCTAGGGTCGAGAGCCTGGGCCGCGCCAAAATGCTTTTTCGCTTCGTCTATCTTGCCTTCCTGAAATGCGTTCAAACCTTTCTGGTTTTCAAGGTAAGTGTCGAGTGGCACGGAAGGCGGCAATGCCCATGCCGCTGAAGGCCGAAGCAGGTCCAAGGCGGAGACCGCGACGAAAATCAAGAGCAGGCCGGCTCTCCCGGAGCTTTCGCCGCGCTTGTGGCCGCGTTCCATTCTTAGCAGTCTGGAGGTGGATCTTTTCCAATTTGGAATTGTCATCTCCAGAAGAAGCAGCAGAACCGCCAGGGCCAACGGGAACTGATAACGATCCTCAAAAACGAGGAAACGTCTCTCGGCGTAATCAGAGCGACTCATCCCGGACATATCCTGGAGTAATTCCTCAATTTCGGATTCGTCAGGAGTGGCGTTCCAGTACCGGCCGCCGACGTCGTTTGCAAGTTGGAGGAGTGAGTCAGGCCTGAATGTACTCACGATGGGCTGACCTTTCCGATCCTTTTTGTAACCTTGCAGATTTCCGCTTTCGTCACGAATGGGGATGGGGCCGCCTTTTTGAGTTCCGACGCCGAAGATGTAGAGTCTTGCCCCGGAGTCCCTGAGCTTCTTCGCGGTTTCGGCGACTTGACCTTCCTGGTCTTCACCGTCCGAGATCAGAATGACGGCTTTCGACAGGAGGGCGTCGCCCGCGCCAGCCTGGCTGTCTTCAGCGCCCCTTTCGAGAGCCTTGCGGACGGTTTCAAGACCAAGGCCAAGGTCGGTTCCCTGGCTGGACACGATCTTCGGCGTCAGAAGGTCGATGACCTCGAGAACATAATCGAGGTCCGTCGTCAGCGGACACGCCAGATAGGAGCTGGCCGCGAAGGCGACCACCCCGGCCCGGTCTCCATGAAGGCGGTCGACGATCGACTTGATGAGATGCTTTGCCTTCTTCAGGCGACTCGGGGTGGTGTCTTCGACTTCCATGCTGTTTGAAACATCAAGGAGAAAGAATATATCCATGCCGGAGACATGAGCGATCTCCTCATGACTGCCCCATTGGGGGCGCGCCATGGCCAGGATCGCGAATCCCATCGCGAGCAGCCAGATTCGTGCCTTGGCTATTCCGGAGGAATGATCAGTTTCGGGAGCGATCGATTTCCACGTCGCCTCCCGCGCGAACCGCGCGAATCGCTTTTTGCGGCGGTTTTCGTCAAATACCAGAACGAAATAGACGAGTGGCAGCGCGAGTAGAAACCAGAGCCAGCTTTGGGCGGCGAATTTCATGGCAAAACCCTCCACCAGCCGCGGGACAGAATTTGCTCGATCACCAGGATGAGAATGCCAAGTTTAAGCGGCTTGAAGAACTGCTCCTCGTAGCGGGTTTTTTCTTTCGAAACGATCTCCGTCTTTTCAAGCTGGTCGATCTCGGCGAAAACCGAGTTTAAAGCGGATTCATCCGTGACACGATAAAATTTTCCGGCTGTTTTTATCGCGATTTGCTCGAGGAGTTCCGGATTGAGCGCGTTATCAAACCATTGATAGCTCGTGATCGTCTGACCGAAAGGACCTGGCTGCCGAATCGGCATTTTTACCCGTCCTTCGCGGCCAATCGCGATCGTATAGACGCGGATTCCATAGCCCAAGGCGAGTTCTCCGGCCGTGGCCGGGTCGACTTGTCCGACATTGTTATCGCCATCCGTGAGCAGGATAATAACGCGGCTTTTGGCTTTTGAGTTCCGAAGCCGGCTGACCGCGAGCGCCAGACCATCTCCTATCGCCGTGCCGTCCTTGAGAACGCCGATCCTGGCATCGCGCAGGGCCTTCATCACGAGTCCGTAATCCAGCGTCGGCGGGGCGAGACTGAGCGGCTCTCCACTGAAAGCCACGAAACCGATCCGGTCATTCTGCCGACCTTTGATGAAGTTTTCGAAAACGTCTTTAGCGACTTCGAATCGTGAACGTTCGGCCAGATCCTCGATATTCATGCTCGCTGAGATGTCGAGCACCATCATGATATCCAAGCCGCTTATCGTCCGTTCGGTTTGCCGGTAACTCGATTGCGGGCGCGCGAGTGATACGACAAACAATGCCCAGCCGAGGTATTTGAGCGCCAGAAGAAATTTCGTTGGGCGCAGGGACGCAACCGATGCGGGAATCGGGAGCGGAAAGAGAACGCGCGCGGGCCTGCTCCTCTTCAGCCACCATCGGTGAAGAATCGGGAGCAGCAAAAGCAGGATCAGGAATGGCCAGGCAGCGAATCGCACTATGCCCCCCCCGGAAGAATTGGCGTAGTCGGTGGCGCTCGCCGGGTGGTCAAAACGAGGTGTCGCGCATCTTCAAGGACTTGAATGCCGTCTCCGCCATTTGGGACGTGGTCCGTGAATTTAACAAAATCAAGGCGCGAAAGCAGGCTTTCGATTCGATCCAGGGTTGAGTCCCCGAGGCTTTCCCGGCTCTCCAGAAATCTAAGGATTTCCGTTGTAGTCGACTCGATTGCATCGAAGCGATACCGCGATCCGACATAGGTTTTAATGATTTCGGATACCCCAAAATAGTGAGCTTTGTACTGGCCGCCTTTCATGAGATTCCGTTTCTCGAGTTCTGTCAGGGCAGCGAGCGCCACCACGTCTTCCGGCTTGGGTGGATCGAGGGGTTTGGGCGGGGCGACTCTGCCGCGCTTCCGCCATCGATAGAAAGCATAAAAAAATGCGGCGAGCAGGAGGCCAAGCAAAAGACTGGCAATCAGGAGGACCCACCACGGAAAGGCTAAATCCACTGGAGGTCGCATGGGCGCGGGTTCCTGGGGCTTGGGGTCGTCAGGAAGAATGGCCGAGCCGACTTGAATTGAAAACGGATTTGTCCTTCCGATCAACCGGCCTGAGCCATCCCGAAGCGGCAGGGTCGGGAGGGTGAGCGCTCCCGCTTTCAAGGGAATGGCGGTGACCCCGTTTTCGGAGCTCACATCCCAGCCTTGGTCGAAAAGACTTTCGCTCATTTGAGCCGGATCAACGGAGCTGGCCGGAGCCGTGCCACTCATTTTAAGACTGAGGCGGTCCCCGACCTGAATTGTTTTTGGCGGATTCTCAGCCCATTCGAGGTCAAAGGAGGGCAGCTGGAGGAATTCGGACTCGGCGAGGGGAGAGGGGGAAACCATCGGCGAAGCTTGCTGTATCGCATCGAGAGCGGGCGAACTCGTTGCGATCGGGAGTGACAAGATCACGCCGGTTAGAACCAGGCGCCATGACAATGGCTGGCTGGTCGGCAATTTTACGCCAGGTTTAGCGCTTTTGCCGACGAGTCCGGGCGCGAAAAAATCGAACCACGGCTTCTCCATAGTCATCCTTTGTCTGAAGCTGCAGGAATTCAACTTTGCCGCCTTTCATGGCGGCCTCCCTGCGGCTTTGGTGTTGTTCGCGGAAGTTCTTGACCCAATTTTTAAAATTATAAGAAGAGGTATCGACGAAACGTTCGGCTCCGGTCTCGGGGTCCAAAAAGAGAAAATGCCCGACTTCCGGAATTTCGAGTTCTCTCTGGTCCGAAACGCAGATGGCGACGACGTCGTGACGTCGCGCGAGCCGTTTTAGGGCAATCGCGTAATCATCGGCCATGAAGTCGCTGATCACGAAAACGACGCCGCTGTGTTTCATGATCCTTCCGGCTGCGTCCAGTGCGCCCCTGAGATCGGTTCCCTTTGTTTCCGGCTCATGACTGATGATGTCTCGGATGATTCGAAGATTATGCTGTCGCCCTTTTTTAGGTGGAATGATGAGATCTACGCCACCCGAAAAGAGCAGAGCCCCGACCTTGTCTCCCGTGTGGCTTGCGGCATAGGAGAGCATCCCCGCGATTTCAGCTGCGACTTCGGATTTGAGTTTCGCCTCGGAGCCGAATGCGCCTGAACCTGACGAATCGACGATCAGAAAAACCGTCAGTTCGCGTTCCTCCTCATACTTTTTGACGAGGAGATCGCGGGTACGAGCGCTGACTTTCCAATCAATATGCCGGATATCGTCGCCCGGGACATAAAGGCGGTGTTCGGAGAACTGGACGCCGTGGCCCTTGAAATGGCTCCGATACTGACCGGACATGAAATCATCCACCCGTTTTCGTGTGGTTATTTCAATCAGGCGAACTTTTCTGAGAAGCTCATCAGCAAGCATCGTGGCCGGCCTTACGGAACCTCAACGTGCTCGAGAATTTTTTTGACTATGTGTTCACTATCGATTCCGTCGGCTTCCGCTTCGAAGGTCACGAGGATGCGGTGCCTGAGCACGTCGTAGGCAACCGACTTGACATCTTCGGGAGAAACAAATCCACGATGATGAATGAAGGCGTTAGCGCGGCTTGCTTTCGCAAGCGCGATCGTGGCGCGGGGGGATGCCCCGACCTGAATTTGCTGGCGAAGTTCCGGCATTCCCGCTTTTTCGGGGAACCGAGTCGCGAATACGAGAGCCAAGATATAGTCCTTCAGCTTTTCGTCCATGTAGATATCCGCGCAGACCTTGCGACCTTCGAGAATGGTCGCCGGATGGCACACTTTGGTCGCCTTGGGCGGTTCAACGGCGGACATGCGGTTCAGGATTGTCTTTTCCTCAACCTGAGTCGGGTATCCGACTTTGACTTTGAAAAGAAATCGGTCGAGTTGTGCTTCGGGAAGCGGGTAAGTCCCTTCCTGTTCGATCGGGTTTTGCGTTGCCAGTACGATGAACGGATCCTGCATCGGGTAAGTGGTTTCGCCGATCGTGACCTGGTGCTCCCCCATGGCTTCCAAAAGCGCGCTCTGCACTTTCGCGGGCGCGCGGTTGATTTCATCCGCCAGGACCAGATGGGTGAAAATCGGCCCCTTCTTGGGAGTAAATTCGCCGGTCTTCTGGTTGAAGATCATGGTGCCGACCAGATCGGCCGGGAGAAGGTCGGGAGTGAACTGGATGCGCTGAAAATCCGCATGGATTACATCGGCCAGTGTTTTGATCGTGAGCGTTTTCGCGAGTCCGGGCAGGCCTTCCAAAAGCACGTGGCCGTCGCAAAGGAGAGCCATCAGGAGTCTCTCGAGCAAGGTCTTCTGGCCGACAATGACTTTGGACGATTCTGCCAGGATCATGTCGACGAATTGACTTTGTTTCTTGATTTCCTCGGTAAGCGATTGAACATCCATGTTAGCCATAGCCCCTGATCATACATGGATCAGGGCGCATCAGAAAGACCCCGCCGGATCAGCGCAAAAAAATCCGGGAGTTCTTTGCTTTCGATGGAGTGGCTCAGGGCAATTAATACCCGATAAAAATCATCCGGGTGATTGCGGGCAAGGATCAGGAACTGCTCGAGATCACCCTGGAGAATTCGATCAGCGAGGTGGAGTCGGATTTCATTCGCAGCTGAAATCGCATGTGGGTTGTATGGGTCGAGAGGTTTCTCTTCAAAAAAATCAAGGATCGGGCGGAGAGCTTGGCCTATATCGAGGGCCTGGTAATCCCGATTTGAGGTGACGAGATCTACATTCTCGACAAACTTCGTCCAGAAAGCGTTGGCTTTGGGATTAAGATGGATTTGACGTACCAAAGCGAGGGCATCCGTGGCGAGGCTGGGATCCGCCAAGGCCCCCAAAAGCAGGCGGCGAAGTTTTTCCTTGTTGTCCAGGTCTGGATCTTCATAGAGGGCTTGCACCAGATAACCGGCTCGTTTCGATCTCAGTACCCTTCCGATATTCTTGGATTGCGTCGTGAAGTAGTCGAGGTACTCGTCAAACAGGGGGCCTGCTGTTTTGAGCGCCGCCGAAATGATATCGAGGTTTTTTGCGCTCGCGAGGGCATAGTACGCAAGTTGCCGGAGCTGGAGAGCTTTCCCGTCGTCAATCGCGGCAAAGAGCTCCCCGAGGATTTTCCAGAGCAATTCGTGTTTGGGCTGATGAAGGAGAGTCCGGGTGATGTTCTGGATAAACGGGGTTGAGTTCTCATCGCGCGCTGTCGCTCCCTCGACCAGGGCTGAAAGTACGACTTTGAGCGACGGATCAGGCGCGTCGCCCGAAGTCGCTCCTTCTTTGAAAGGACCAAGCAGCCGCCCTGCTTGTCGCGTAGCCCCCATTCTGACGCCGATTAAGGCAAGGCTGAGGTGATTCCGCCCGCCCGCTTTCGGATTCCTGAACTCCGGGGGCGTCGCGTAATAAAGTTCGAAGAAGAGGTCTCGAAGCAATTTCATTCCGATCCCCGAGCGCGTTTCCCCCGGTTCTGGGAGGTTTTCTCTGAGGACCGAGATCATCTGGCGGATGTTGAATAGGCGTGCCTTCAGGGGTTTGGTGCTAAGTAGTTTCTTCAATTCCCCAAATTGCCGCCAGGATAGTCCTTCTTTGGTGAGAAATTCTGAGATGAGCGCCACATCATCGCCGACGATATTTTGAAAATCAGAGAACTTGAGCCCGTTTTCGGAACGGCACTTCGGCATTTTGGGCATTCCGATGATCTTCTCGAAAAGCCTTTGAGTACTTTCGATATCTTTCAGCGCCTCCGCGAGGGTCTGGGGATTCTTGTTTCGGAACTTATTTTGGATCTGTGTGGGCCAGATTTCTCGGCCTTCGTCCTTCCAGGCTTCGGCGATCTGCGCCGTGAACTGCAGGCCGAAGTTCTTGTTCAGGAGGGGGGCGATGAAATCGGCGTTGACCAGAAGGAGTTCCAAACGGTCCAGTGTGCTGACCAGGCGAATGCGCGGACGACTTTCAAATTTGTAGACGCCGGGTTGAGACTCGGTCTGGTAATAGTAAGGGATAGCTCGATAATCGTTTGAATGGTCCAGCAACCATGATTCAAGCTCTTCGATTCGGTAGTGGCGTTCTCGGGTGGGAGGTCCCGATCCCAAAGTGAAATAGCGCGCGAAATCGAACATCGAATCGAGGAGCGGCTTATCCGGCGCACTCTGAGTTGGGTCACCCAATTTTTGAAGTGCCGGTTCCAGCCGGTCCTGGAATTCTTTGAATGTCCAACTGCGGCGCGGGCTTCCTGTGGAATCGAGGTCCCAGCCGGTTATCGCATGCTCGTAGTCTCCGATGATTTCCTGGATTTTTGCTTCTTGATCCGATGAAGGATCGCAATAGTCCTCGAGAGACCGCCTGATTTGTTCTCGGATCTCGTCATTGTACTCGGCTTTCGGGCGGGGCGTTGGTTCGGGCTTTTGATCGAGCAGTTTTTCGCCGTAAATCATTAATTCCGGGAAGTCCGAATTCCTGAGAACCAGGTCCGAGGCGAGAAAGGTCTCGAGGTGCCGAAGTTTCGCCCGGATTTCCCCGTTCTCAACCAAGTAGCCCGCCACATCGATCAGCGGTCGGAGCGGATTCCGTAAACCGCCCGCATCGCCGGTTAGCCAAAAGGGCGCGGCGCTGAGTAGACGATCGAAGCGGGAAAGTTTCGCGTTGTTTTCAGCAGACGAACTTCGTAGCCAGCTTTGGACGAGGTATTCGAATTCCGGTTGCCTTAGAGGTAATGTCTTTAGGATTTCCAGGGGTAACGCGAAGTATGATTGACCGGACTCTGTTTTTGTATTTTGAAGAAAACGGATGGACTCCGAAAGTTCCGCATGCTTTTGGTCGCCGTTCAAGCAACTCAGGATGTTTTCGAGCTGGTCAGCAAACTCCGGGGCTTCGACATCGCTGAGCTTCTTGTCGAGGTCGATCTGGCTGCATGCGGGTACGGCCTCGGTGGGGGTGACAGGTGAGTTCTCGAACGTCACTAAGTCCGCGCTCGTCAAGTCGTGTCTTCGTTGAGCGAAAAACGGTGGTTCAGTGAGACGTTGAATTGGAGTCGCGCCCTCACGAGCGAATTTATGGAAGATCGTAAAAATCGCGCCGAGCAGGTCCTTCATGCGCCCGTCTTTCGACATTCTCGAGAAGAGTGCGACGGCGGGCTGGAATTCCGGCATCTCGGATATTTCGAAAATCGTATTAAAGACTGCTTCATTCTTTGTCGATTCGGCGAGGAACCGGTGCAGGACATCGAAAAGAGGATGGACGTCGTTAACGTAATAAGCCGATCTCAGGTCCCGGAGGGCTGGGACAAGAATCGGCTCGTCCGAATTCATGAAGTGCCGCAGGCTCCGTACGAAATTATAGAGACTTTGTTTCTTTGTCCGGGAGAGCACGTCCGTCAGGACATCATAAAGACTGTCGTTATCCAGTGTTTGAGTGGGTTCAACCGCGAATTTCAGAATTTCGATGAGGTCTTCCCTGTACTCAAGCCGGATCAGGCTAACGACCAAAAAAAGATTGTTCCAGGCATTGCGGCCATTCAATTCGTCGAGAAGGGGGGTGAGATGCTTGACCCCCGCTGAATCTTCAGCCGGTCCGCCATTCAAGCCGTTTCCCGTATCGGCCAGGATGTCGATCATCAGTTTGAGCATTGGACGCTGCAGATCGAGTGTCCGATCCGAGTCCGAGGCGATTCGCATCAGCTCGGCTATCAACCCGATGGAAGACCGGTCCGCAAGACGTATCAAGTAAGGGTAATATTCGCTCAGTTGAGGGGGATAGGAGCAAAGAGAATTCATGGACGCCAGAGTAAGATGGTTCTCTCGTTTTATGAATGAAGCGGCGTCTTCGGGAGACCTTTTTTTCCTGGAGAACTCGGAGAGGACGAAGGCGGCGGGATCCGGAATCAAAGCGCCCCCCTCAAGGCAAGGCAGCTTCTTGTGGCTATAGTGAAGAAGCGAGGTCAGTCCGTCCAAGATCAAATCCTGGGGCTTGCCCGAATAGGGTTGGAGCACGGAATCAAGAATCGCCGCAATTTTTGGAATGCCCGTTCTCAGCTCTTCGGGCTCTGTTCCAACAAAAGTATCGAAAATCTTGAAAAGATCATGGCTTATCAGTGAGTTGATGAGCTCTCGTCCTAAAGCGACATGATTCGGCTCCTGCAAATAGGCCAGGAAGTGATCAGTGATCTCATTCAGCGAGCGGCGACTTGGCTGTTCCGTTCTAAAATGATCTTGCAGGGCTTTGAACGACCTCGATTCCGCAAGCGTGAGTGACGCGTTGAGTGTTCCCGGAATTGTTTCCGGAGTTATTTTTGTCGAAACCTTTTCAAATGCTCGGAGGAGCTTCTTATCCGGGTTCCGTCCCGCGATATGGAGGGTTGTCGAGGCGAAATAGCCGTCTTGAAGGAGTGCGACGAGACTGGCGACAAATTCGTCGTTTTCGAGGAGGCGTCCAATTTGGAAGAGCGTTCGATCGAGGATCCCGGCGTCCACCAGGGTCCGGTGCGTCTCTTCCAGCTGATAAAGGACTTTGGAATCGTTCAGGATGTATTTGTTGACTGCCGAAACGATCGGTTCGAGTCGCGCATCATCTAGCCGTCCAACCAGTGTTGCGAGTTCCTGAAGGGCGCCGTTTGAATTGAAGCAGTCGAGCAACTCCCGTGTGGTCTTTACGTCGAGGGAGGGATTGGTGAGGCTCATCTGAGCGCAGGCGGCGTTGACCTGCCTGTAACCCGAATTTTCGCGGAGCGCCTTGTCCTTTCCATCCCCAAACATGCCGAGCGAGCAGCCTGTTGTGAGTTGCAGTCCAAGCCCGATCATGAGAATGGCTGAGCCGCGTTTAAGAGGCGTTTTCAAGAGGGGGGACCCCGAGGGTCTTGTGAGGTGAAATAGCGCGCCGCAGCACATCCGAGCCTTTTAACCAACCAGGCTAAGTTCGTCAAATGGCATTTCAGTGTCTTCTACGGAAAATTTAGATGTAAGTTGCTGAATTAACTATTATTTAAATAGCGCGGCGGTCAGCACGGCACCTAACTCGGTAATTCGGCTGTACGAACGAAGATTCCCCGGCTTTGCTTGCCAAATCGCAAACGGTGCCCATCCTTGTCTGGGGAAAGCGGGCTCCGAATGACAGAATCTGACAATCAAAATCGACGATCACAGGCGACAAGTGCGGGAGCGGGCGGGTTGATCCTTACTGACCAGACGCTTCCACCGAATTTGTTTGTCCTCCCGATTAACGGTCCGGTAGTTTTTCCGACGCTGCTCGCACCGCTCCTTGTTACGCAGCCGCGACTGGTTTCCATGATCGAAGAGGCAATCAATCGCCAGCGCGTGATCGGGCTTTTGCTGACCCGCGACACCGCGGAGATCAAAGATGAGATGCGTCCTGCCGACCTTCACGACATCGGCGTAGCCGTTAAAATTGTTAAGCGTCTCAGAATGCCCGATGGGTCCGTGAATCTTCTCGTTCACAGCATGAAACGATTCCGCGCCAAACGTGTCCTTTCCGACCAGCCGTACTTGGTCGTCGAAACGGATTACCTGAACGATGTTCTTGAAAAGTCGACGGAGCAGGACGCGCTGACTCGAACTGTGATCGCTCATGTAAAAAAGCTCTCAGAGGTAAATCCATTTTTTACCGAGGAGATGCGACTGGCGATGATCAATGCTCCCGGGCCGGGTACCGTGGCCGATCTTGTCGCGTTTGCTCTTTCTCTCCCGAAGGGGGATGCCCAGCAATTTCTTGAAATGCTTCCGGTGAAGGCTCGTTTCGAGAAACTCCTGGTCCATTTGCGAAAGGAACAGGATCTTGCCGACGTCCAGCGCAAAATCAACGAGGACGTAAACTCGAAGATAAACAAACTTCAACGAGAGTTTTTCCTGAAAGAGCAAATGAAATCGATTCGGCGCGAACTCGGAATGGAAGAAGACGGAAGGGAGAAATCCGTCCGAACCTTTCGGGAACGCATTGAGTCCCTTCAGTTGCCCGAAGAAGCGAAAAAGAGCGCCATGGAGGAGCTTTCAAAATTCGAAACGCTCTCCGAGAACTCGCCCGAGTACAACGTGGTTCGAGGCTATCTCGAAACAATTTGTGCGCTGCCTTGGAGTAGTGAAACGAAAGATAACTTGGACCTTGAGAACGCCCGCGCCGTCTTGAATTCAGAACACTATGGTTTAGAAAAAGTGAAGGACAGGATCATTGAGTTCCTTGCCGTTCGGCAGCTCAAGCCCGATCCCCGTGGCTCGATCATCTGCCTGGTTGGCCCGCCCGGGGTCGGAAAAACATCGGTCGGAAAGTCGATCGCGAAAACTCTCGGTCGGAAGTTCTATCGTTTTTCGCTCGGTGGCATGCGTGACGAGGCCGAAATCAAGGGCCATCGCCGTACCTACGTCGGTGCCATGCCCGGAAAGGTGATCCAAGGACTGAAGCGAGCCGGAGCGAAGAACGCGGTTTTGATGTTGGATGAAATCGACAAACTTGGACAGAGTTTTCAGGGTGATCCGGCCAGCGCGCTTCTCGAGGTTCTCGATCCCGAGCAGAATCATGCTTTCCTTGACCATTATCTGGATCTGCCTTTTGACTTGTCACGAGTGCTCTTCATAACGACGGCGAATACAACCGCCAATATTCCGGGCCCTCTCCTTGACCGGATGGAGGTGATCGAACTGCCCGGGTATACACTCGAGGAAAAAGAGGACATTGCGCTTCGCTTTGTTATTCCGAAGGAGCTTGAGGCAAACGGTTTGAAGCCGGAGCATCTCCGAATTGAAAAAGCGGCACTTCGAAAGATGATCACGGACTACGCTCGGGAGCCTGGCCTTCGGACGCTTCAGCAGCTCGTAGGACGCATCGCGCGCAAGGCCGCGGCTGTTATTGTTTCACGGCGTCCAACAAAGGGGAGGGGCTCAAAAAAGGCGTCCAAGTCGATCGTGATTGGGGCAGAAGAGTTGGTGAATTGGCTCGGTCCCAAGCGATTCTATAATGAAGTTGCGGAAAGGATAACGTCGCCCGGTGTTGCCGTCGGTCTGGCCTGGACTCCCATGGGCGGTGATATTCTCTTTATCGAAGCGAGTGATATTCCTGGTACCGGGAATCTAAAGCTTACCGGTCAAATGGGAGAGATCATGACCGAAAGTGCTTCGATCGCCTGGAGTTACGTGAAACGTAAATCTTCCCGTGAACTTCAGATCGGGAGGCAGTTTTTCAGGTCTCATGATTACCATTTACACATCCCGGCGGGGGCTATTCCCAAGGACGGTCCATCAGCAGGTGTGACAATGGCCACCGCGCTCTATTCGTTGCTTTCGGGGAGAAAGGCCAAACATCGCCTTGCCATGACCGGTGAATTGTCCCTTGTTGGCAAAGTTCTTCCGGTGGGCGGGATCAAGGAAAAGCTGCTTGCGGCGAGACGGAGTGGTATTCAAACCGTTGTTTTACCGAAGCTCAATCAAAAGGATATGGCGGAAGTTCCGGAATACGCAATACGCGGGATGACCCTTCATTTTGTAAATCATATTGAAGAGGTCTTCGCGCTTGCTCTTGAAGAGAATCAGCCCACGTCAAAACGAATGTTTCGGCACGGAACGTACAGTAGGGTACTGCGTTCAAAAAAGAAAACGATCGGCCGGACGGCCGCCAAAAATAATTATTAAATGAGCGGCAAGATCGTTAGTGTTGCCGGGCTTCTGTCCGCGATTTTGCGCGGTTGATTTCTCTCTCGAGCTTGTTCGTTCTCTCACGGTAGATTGCAATCCATTTATCGACAACGGAAGAATCGGAACCACTCTTCGCCTTCAGCCAATTGAAGTAATCCAGGCGTTTCCGATAACGTTCAAGTTCAGAAAAGGCGATTTGGCTCATTCTGATCTCCTTCCAGGTTAGTTGGACATCGGTGGCAGGTCGCTCGAGCCTTCCACACTTTCGGAAGACATGATGACCTTTCCCGCGGCTACTTCACGCAGGGCTGTCACGATGATGCGGTTCTTGCTTTTCACAAGGGGCTCGGATCCTTTGTAAAGCTGCCGCGCACGCCTGGTTGCAAGGTGCACAAGTTCATACATATTACCGACGCGCTTGAGACAGTCTTCGATAGTAACGCGAGCCATGAATCACTCCTTAGTGCCGATATGTTCGGTGGTTCGGGATCTTGAGATACGCTAAGTATCTAATTTTTTAGGCTTAGTCAAGAGCTTGCCAGAGCGGCGTTTTTGAATGCCCTGCGGGGGAGGCGGGGCCGGGGGGTACATCGTATCGAGAAGCGGCTTGTAGTGCTCGTCTATGAACTTACGCCGGAGTTTCAAAGATGGCGTCAGCTCGCCCCCTTCGATCGTGAATTCATGGGGGAGAATCATGAATTTCTTAATTGTTTCATAGCTTGCAAGCTCGACATTGGCTTCATCCAGGATTTTCTGAATGAGCGAAAGAATGCGAGGATGTTTGATGAGTTCGGAGTACTCACTGAAAAGAATTCGGTTCTCATTTGCGTACTGAATTGTTTGTCCTTTATTGAGGGTGAGGAGCGCAGTCAGGTAAGGTCGGCCATTTCCATGAATCGCGAAATGCTCGACCAACGAGTGCTTTGCCACGAGCTGTTCGATTTTCAGGGGGGCGATGTTCTTCCCACCGCTCGTGATGATGATGTCCTTTTTTCGGTCAGTGATTCTGACAAAGCCTTCAGGATCCAAGATGCCGATATCCCCGGTATGAAGCCATCCATCTTTCAGGCATTCGGCCGTCTCCTCGGGCCTTTTGTAATAACCCGTGAACACTTTTTTCGATTTCACCAGGATTTCGCCGTCACTGGCAATTCTGATGCTTACTTCGGACATGGGTCGCCCGACCGATCCGAACCGGGTTTGTCCCGGGATATTTAAGGTGATCGGGCCGCAGGTTTCGGTCAGGCCATACCCCTCCAGAATGCGAAGACCGATGATCTGAGAGAACTCGCCTATTTCGCGGGGAAGGGGTGCCCCTCCGCAAATCGCGAAGTTCAGTCGCCCTCCGAACCGGTCGGATGCCGCTTTGAAAACGAGATTTCTCGCGAGGATGTATTCAGCTTTCGTTCCCACCGAAGGGGCCTTTTTGGCGTGAATCGCGCCAAAATACTCCGCACCGACGTGAGTGGCCCAATTAAATAATCTTCGGTAAGCAGAGGGGCTGGATGCCACGTCGTTGCTGATCAAGCTGTAGGCCTTTTCGAAAATCCGGGGAACCGCGAAAATGATCGTGGGCCGTATTTCCCGGATATTCGACATCAGCTGGTCCACGGATTCCGCGAACGCTTCCTGCCAACCGAAAGCGTAAATCGCCATCGATTCTACTTTTCCGAGAATGTGAGAAAACGGGAGAAAGGAAAGGAGGACTTCGTGCTCCGGGACGATGTGTTTTCCAAGCGATTCCACGCAGTCCTCAAGCACGCTCATCATGTTTTCGTGCGTGATCATCGCCCCCTTGGGCTGGGAGGTCGTGCCCGAGGTGTAGCAAATTGTCAGAAGGTCGCTCGGTTTGGCGGCATTCAGGTTATCGGAAAAGTGGGCGGGGGACCGTCTTTCGTTTTCATGGCCGAGCTTTTTCAGGGAATCGAGTGATATCACCTCGCCAAACGGTGTTTCCGTTAGCGGTTCAGAGGCGGGCGAGTCGAGCAAAACAATTCTTTTAAGATGCGGAAAGGATTTCCTGTCCGCACTTTGTTTGGCGAAAAGTTTCTTGAGCTGGGTCACATCCTCCACGATGAGGATTTTTGATTCCGAATGGGTGATGATGTATTTGATGTCCTCAAGGGTATTCGAGGCGTAGATCGGGACAGTTATTCCCCGTGCCCCGAGAATCGCGATATCGCAAAGCGGCCACTCATACCGTGTGTTCGATAATAACGCGACCTTATCTCCGGGGGCGACCCCAAGTTTCATCAAGCCAAATGAGATGTCCCGTGCGGCAAGGTAGAACTCACTGAACGTGACCCGCTTCCAGGTCGCCGCTTGGTCCGTGAACAGGGGTTTGGGCTTATACTGAAAGGCAACTCGGTCAGGTGTTCCCGTGACTCGTGCCAGAAATGTTTCGCCTACGGTACTGCGAAGGATAAACCCCATTCTCTTCGTGCCTTATCGCTCTTTCTTCTTTGCCACGTCCATTTCACGTTCGGCGGATTTCTTTTTCAACTCCTGCCGTTTGTCATACTTCTTTTTGCCTTTGCCGAGCCCGAGTTCAACCTTCGCGCGGCCGGATTTAAAATACATCCGAAGTGGGATTACTGTAATCCCTTTTTGCGTGACAGCTCCGAGAATTTTTTCGATTTGATGCCTATGCAGGAGGAGCTTTCTTTTTCTGAGCGGGTCATGGTTCCAGATATTTCCATGGGAGTACGGGGCGATATGGGCGTTCAGCAGCCACGCTTCCGTGCTGGCCGAGGTCCTGGATATTTCGACGTAAGCGTCACGCAGATTGGGAGCTTGCTGTCGGAGACTTTTGATTTCGGTTCCCATGAGCACCATCCCCGCTTCGACGACCTCCTCAATGAAGTAGTTCGCGCGGGCGGCCGAATTCGTCGCGATCAGCTTTTCGCCGCTTCCTTTTCGCTCAGCGGTCATAGGCTTCCCATGGGGGTTCCTGTGGGCTTTTCCTGTGGCTCTCCTTGAGCGACGTCGGCTACCGGCACGCCTGTCCTTTTTTGCCCGGTTGCTCGGGAAGGTTGGCTGCTCTGTGCGATACCGAGCGAAAGGATGATTTTAAAGGCTTCCTCGACCCTGAGATTGCTTTCGCGAATCTCGGTCTCCGGTACAATCAGATGAAAACCCGAAGTCGGGTTCGGCGTGGTTGGGACATAGAGATTCAGGTATGTACCCGGTAAACCCGGCATTCGTGCGGGCCCCGTGACGAACGCAATCACCCAAAGGTCTTTCCTGGGGTATTCAACATACACGACCCGGCTGAACTGCTGTCCGCCCTGGGCTGCCAGGGTCTTCAGAAGCTGATCAAGTGCGCTGTAAATGCTTCGGATTACCGGAATTCGTTCGATAATATGTGTTAGTCCCGCGAGAGCTTGTCGGCCGAGATATTGTTTAGAAATCCAACCCAGCGCGGAAACGAGAACCGCTAACAGCAGTGTTGCACCGAATGTCAGGGCTAGATTGACCAGGAGTCCAAGAAAGGGATTGGGGAAGATGCTTTCCGGATTCCACTGCTCCGGAAGGAGTTCTCGTAAATGCCAGACTGCACTAAGGGCTGCCGCGCCAATCCACGCGATCACGCCCAGGGGGATCAAGACCAGCAGACCGGTAAAAAAATGTCCTTTGAGGAGTTCTATCAATTTCCGCATTTCAAACCTCTTAAATAGCTAAACTGAGGGATACTCCTCCGCCCAGTATTTTTCCACCCGCGTCGTATCCGGGAGCGCCGATCTTGGTTTCGGCGGGGTTTCCGGTTTCATCGCCGGGCGTTTTTGAGATCTGCTGGGCAACGAGGTGATGGTATCCAGCGTGAAAATCAAGACTACACGGCGTATTAAAGTGGAGGAAGCGCTTGAATCGCAAGCCCAAACCCGCAGTAACAATATGTTGGGGAGGGTCGAGATAATTTCCTGGCCCGTTCGGTAGGTCCTTGAAAATACTCGGCCGGTAGGCGTATCCCAAGCGGACGGTCTTCTCTCCCCAGGAAATCTCGTGCGCGAGTCTCGGGATGAGAATGTCCCTGTAGCTGAACGTCGGGTTCATGCTGTTTGAAATCGGGTTTCCCCCAGGCAGTCCGAGCAAGGTCACCATGGGTGGCTTGAAGTTTCTCCATGCCTGGTAGTGCAATTCGGCGAGAATTCTCCAGCGTTCCGTTGCCTCCCAGGAGCTCCCGAGCTGAATTGTCAGTGGATCGTAGAATACGGCCGATTCGACGCTGAATTTAAATGGGACTACTTGACCGAGAACCGGTAATCCGGATTCGAGAACCATGTCGTTGTTTGCGGCGACCGGAAACCGAAGAACTCCACCCAGCGAAAATCCTCTCGAGCCGGGGATGAAAAGGAAGCCAAAGTAAGGCGCTGCTTTCGGTTTCAGGGTTGCTCGGAATTTCATTGTCGACGGCTTTTCTCCCGATTGAAGGAGTACGTCCGCGGTACTGGTCAGCCCGAAAGAAACATGGAGGCCTGCTCCAGCGTGAAACCCAGGAATGAGTTCTGCTCCGGCTGCAAGCTCCATCTGAGGTCGCTGAGTCCTTGCGCGATAAAGAACATACTCAGGAGTATAAACTTCACCGGTATCCAGATAAGCGAGCTGATTGAGAGGTAGAAAAAAAACGAGACCTAATGTCGCCTTCGCTTGGTCTTCCAACCTATAGCTGAGGCCCAAGGCCTGGCCCAAAGTTGAACGGTAAGAAACATCCACGTCGCCTGTTCGGGGGCGATCCGCAGTATAGGAGTTCGTGGTTGTTACGCCGCTGATTGGCTTGAAATCGGGCCGCATTCCGAGAAGACCCCAGCTCAGCGCCATTCGGCGGTTGTCCTCCAGCTGGGTGCTCAATGGCAGACCGGCGGGATTCGAGTATCCGGCAAATCCGTCGAAAGCCCAAGCCGTGGTTGCTTGAGCCAGGGCGGCTGACCGGGAGCCGAGACCGAAAATGTCGCCGACATTCGCCCACAAGGTTCGCCCCCAAAAAAGGCTCAGGCTGATTGTGGCGTACAGCGCCAGCATCCGCGTGCGGCAAGGTGATGCACGTTCAATTTTCATAGGTGTCCCGGAACCCTCGGAGTTGCAGATTTGCAAAGTTGGGAAGTCTTTGTCTATCAGGTTTCCGCAGATATTTTTCGGAAAGTCTGATACAAGCTGTCCCACTCTTCCCAGTTCAACTGCTCAGCTCGTTTTGTACCATCAACGGGTGAGCGGACCAAGGCGTTTCGAAGAACCCCGGCCGGAAGTCCCGATCGGAGCATTTTCCGACGATGGCAAAAGGCAGCTTTGAGTAGTGTTCTCCAGAGCGGCGCCCCTTCAGCCGAGGCAGCATCGGGTATTCTCGGAAGGTCATGGGGTCTGAGGATGACGACTTCGGACTCAACATCAGGCGGAGGAGCGAAGGCGCGGGCAGGAACCGTCGAGAGCTTCTCGACCGTCCAGATGTTCTGAATCCAAAGTGAAAGGCTGCCCCAGGATTTGGAACCCGGTTCCGCGCGGAGTCTCCTGGCCACTTCGGCTTGGAACATTAAAACCATAACTGGAATCGACCGCCAGTGTTCCGCCAATCGGAGCAGAATGGCCGTTCCGGCCGAGTAGGGCAGATTGGATCCGACGGCGATCGGTTGCGTTGTGAGCCATCGGTCTTCCGAAAGATCGAGGAAGTCCCCCTCTTCGACTCGAAAAAGCGCCTGATCGTTCTGGTTTCGCCAAATCGCGGCGAGCTCGTGATCCCGCTCACATAGAATGATCTCGTCGAACTCTGAAGCGTACTCAGAATTCAGTATCATTGAAGTAAGCGCCCCTCGGCCGGGACCGATTTCCAGAATGCTTTTGCAGCCAGTCCTCCGCGCTTCGTTGATTAATGTGGAAGTGATAAGACGGCAAATGGCCTGGTCTTTTAGGAAGTGCTGTCCGAGTGCGCGCCGTTTTCCGTGAGCAGGCATAATGACCGGTTAGACCTCTGGATTTGGTATCGCGTTTAAGGTGAGAAGGTCGTCGCCTCTGAATGCGTTTCCTTGAATCAACCTGAAGGCGCCGGCTGCAGCGACCATCGCCGCGTTGTCGGTACAAAATTCCCGCTCTGGAAAAAGAGGCTCACAAAGGAAGCCTTGAGCGGCCCATTCTGACGTCAGGCGTTTTCGCAAGCGGGAGTTCGCCGCCACTCCGCCGACGACGGCGAGTGACTTACAGCCATGTTGCCTGGCAGCGAGATAAATTTTGCTCAAAAGCGCGTCCACGATTGCCTCCTGAATCGATGCGCAGAGATCCGCCAGACTCGATTCCAAGAGGTTGGCTTTCTCGAGTTTCGCGGTTTCAAGTGCAACCGCTGTCTTCAGTCCGCTGAACGAGAAATCGTAAGTGGCTTTTTGCGGGAGCGCACGAGGCAAGGAGAACGCATTGGGGTTTCCGGTTTTTGCTGTTTTGTCGATCCAGACGCCGCCTGGATATGGAAAGCCCAGCGTCTTGGCGGTTTTGTCGAAGGCTTCGCCCGCTGCGTCGTCGCGAGAGCGCCCGATGAGAGATCGCTTCAGAAAATCCAGGGGCCAGAGCTCTGGAAGCACTTTCATCACGTAAAGATTCGTGTGTCCTCCTGAGACAATTGCCAGAAGAAGCGGGAGCGGCGGGTCGCTTCTCGTCGCGGGGGCGCTACGTTCCGTTGTTCGGGTGGAATCGTGGAGCTTCCGTTTGATGAATATACTCGCGGCATGTCCTTCGAGGTGATGAACGGCGACCAGCGGTTTCTTCAAGGCATACGCCAGCGCCTTCGCTGAGCTCACGCCAACCAGGAGGGCTCCTGCAAGCCCCGGGCGGTTTGTCACGGCGATAGCGTCGATGTCTCGATCCCGGATTTCAGCTTCTCGCAATGCTTCTTCGATCATGGGATTGACGGTCTCAAGGTGATTGCGCGATGCGATTTCGGGCACGACGCCGCCATAGGGCCGGTGGATGCCGGTTTGTGAAAACGTGGCCAACCCCATAACCTCGATGAACGAACCTGCCTGGTAGCGAATTACACTCGCGCTACATTCATCACAGGACGTTTCGATGCCGAGTATCAGTGTCATGTTGCTAATGCGAGGAGCTGTTATTTCAGCTTCGAGCGAGCTTTTTTCGCCTCTTGGGATTTCGGGAATTTTTCGATCAGTTCCTGATAGAAACTCTTCGCGTCGTCCCTCATTCCGAGGGCGTCGAAAGACTGGCCGATTTTCAGCAGGGCGACAGGCATCTTTTTTGACGTAGTGAATTTTTCCGGAAATTTTGAATAATCCACGATGGCTTTTTTATACTGCTTCAGCTGGTAATACGCTTCCGCGCGCATGAAGGTCGCTGATTCAGCTGATGGCTTTTGCTTTGGGCCTTTCAAATAAGCAGTGAAGCTCTCAATGGCGCCTTCGTGGTTTCCGGCTTCAAACTGCTGTTTGCCGCGGTCGAACAGTTCGGAGGGGTCGGCTGCGCTGGCGGCTTCGGCTTTTTTGATCGATTCCAGAATTGCTGCCTGAGCTTGTTCGAGTTCCGCAATCCGTGTTTCGAGTTTTTTCACCTCTTCTTTGCCGATAATCGAACCGTTCGCGGCTTGCTGCTTGTCATTGCGTTCGAGGTCCTCGATTCGGCCGGTCAAACGGGTGAGTTCGCTTTTAATCTCGTCAATGATGTACTGGCCCTGAGGCTGCACATCCTGGACTTTGGCGGGAACCGGTTTGGAGACATCATCACTCGATGAGTCCTCCTTGAGCTGTGCGCGGGTTTTCAGGCATGCGGAATTGAGCAAAGTCAGGGCCAGAAGCAGGGAAATCAGCATGCTTCTGTTCGGCTTTCTGGCGTGCATCGGGCCTATGAAACGCATAAGACACATGACGGGTCTCTCCAATGGGTGATTTGTACCTTACGTTAGGTTTTCGAGCTTATCATGTCATTACTAGGATGTCAGGGGCAGGATGTGAGCGGGTCTGCCTACTCGGTACCTTCAAAGCCGCCGTTGGGGACGGGAAGTGGGCCGAGATCAGCCGGAGGAGTCGCCTGTCCTTGTGGCGCTTGTTGTCCCGGGCCTGGGCTCCGAGCTTGTTTTCTGGCTTCTTCTGCGGCCTTTCGTTCCTCGTAAACATCGGCAGGCGTCGGCGTGGGGGTCGCGTATTCATTCGGATCTGAAACCCTCGCGGGTGTGGGTTCGGGGGGCGGGGGGGGCGCTTCATTCGTCCTCGCGCCGTTAGATATCGCCTGGAATTCGGCTTGCTCCGCGAAGGTCCGAGCCCTGCTTGCATAGTCGATCGCCAATTTGAAGTTCTTCAGCTTATATTCCTGGCTGGCTTTGAAAAACCATTCGGTCGCCTGACGATACGGCTCCGGAGCCAATGTGTCGGCCTGAACCTCGCGTGCGGCACGAATTGCGGCAGCGGTATCTGACATCAGCTGCACAGGGCGAGTTGCGAGAACGGTGCAGCCGGAAAAGACGATTACCAGCACTAATGCGGACGGCCATAGGCGTGAACGAAAACGGGAGCAGGCACGGTGGCCTGCTCCCGTCAGAAATGCTGTAGACCGAGCTTTCTTATCGTGAAGTAACGACAAAGTTGACGCGTCGATTCTTTGCATGGGCCTCTTCGGTCATCCCTGGATCAATCGGTCGTTCTTTTCCGAAGCTGATCGTCGTGATGCGGTCGCCGGCGATTCCGAGATCTTCCAAATATTTTTTGGTCGCGTTTGCGCGTTTTTCACCCAGAGCGATATTGTATTGAATTCCGCCGCGCTGGTCGCAGTGGCCTTCGAGCTGAATTTTCGCGCTCGACTTGTCCTTCAGAATATCGGCATTAGCTTTCAGAGCCGCTTTTGCTTCATTATCGAGGATAAAAGAGTCGTAGGGGAAATGCACAGTTTGCAGGCCCAAAGCTTTCCCGGAATCCGAGTCGCCGGTTGCGATATTTTCATCCGCTGCGGGTGCGGTTGGAACTGCTGCTTCCTCTGGCTTTTGCTGTTTCGAACAAGCGGTAGCGGACAAAATCGCTGCGAACGCCACCACTATGGCCATCCGGTGAAAAGTTGCGTTCAATTTGGTCATGAAGTTCTCCTCGATGAGTAGATTCGTTAAAAATTACATATTTTCTTCAACATAGTCCAGTACCGCGAAAATGCAATTGGTAAGTTCCTGCTGGAAGATAGCTGGTTCGAATTCCGTATCGGCAATTCGAAAAACCCGACTTGACCTCTGCTTTTGACCGGGAGCCCTGGCATAATGCTGGCACGGCGCACCGCAGGAGGTCATCGATCAATGCAAGATGTAAATAAGATTATTTTAGTAGGACGCCTGGGGGCAAATCCGATTTTACGAGAGACAAAAGCCGGGACTTCAGTCGTTCACTTCCCGTTAGCTACCTCAAGGCGACTGCGCGACGACGGCGAAGAACGAGACGAGCCGTCGCATTCTGAGGTCACCCAATGGCATCGTGTGGTGGTTTGGGGGAAGTTGGGGGAGTTCTGCTCTCAGTATTTGAAGAAGGGCCACCCCGTGTATGTGGAAGGATCGTTCAGGTCACACAAGTACGACACCAAAGAAGGTGAAAGCAGGGTTGCCTTCGAAGTTCACGCAGAAAAAGTCAGTTTTCTCGGAAGTGCGTTGCGTGCGGTTGAGGCAAGCTCTTCTGAAAAGGTGGCTGTCAGCGCTTAAATTCGAGAGCTCTGGAGCTGGGAGGGACGGGATTCCTTCCCGGCTCCAATTATTCGGCGACCCGGACGATATCGCCGACTACGACCGCGAATGGATTCACGGAAGGTGCCTTTTCCACCGGCAGCATTTTATCTAATCGCGCGATCGCAGCCGTTCCTTCCGTGTGAATCACTTTGAGCCTGGCGATCGGAAACGTGACATCCCGATAGAGTTTTTCGCTCAATAAGTCGTAAGTTGAAATTCTGCGGTGGACGTTCAAGATCATTCCGTCCCGGATGCCTTGGGTCGAACCCATATTTATGTAGTAATCCTTTTGCGGAATTTCGCCGGGATTTCCCAAATCCAGACCCCGATAAATACTGTATACGACGAAGTCTGCTGATCGACCCGTGCTAGGCAATCCGAGGTTTAACGTTACTGTGAAAATGATCATCCATAACCAGCGCATGGGACCTCTCCTTATCCATTTCAGTTATCGCTTCCATGCAACTGACCAGGTCGGCCTCCGTGGCCCTGCGATTACCTATCGGACGGGATTTGAAAGATCTGAAGAAAACCCGTTTTTGAAGTCCCGGCTTTCAAAAATACTGTAACGCACCGTAGCATTAAAATGAACTGACTTTAAAATGAGGCGATTTCTTCCGAAAGGAGGTTAGGGGCTGAAAGAGCTGAGGGAGGATGAACTTTTGACCGAGCGCCTGAACTGTTCTCCAGACGATCTGATCGCGGTTGAAATCCAAGCGTTTCGAAACGCGACTCGGGATATCAACTTCGATATTTATTTGAAGCTCTCTGGAGATAACGTCGCGCATGTGTTCTCACGGACAACCGGTCTCGATTACAAGCGCCTCGCCCAGTACATTCAAAGAGGCGTAACTCATCTCTACATTCATCCGAACGACTTCGAGAACTACAAGACTTTTATCTCGAAGCCGGCTCACGTCGTCTTCAGTGACCCGGGAACGAGCCAGGAAAGAAAAATCGCCAGCCTTCTGAATATGACTGAACAGAACATGGCCGAAATTTTCACCCAGGTCAAAATGGAAGAAGAAACAGCCGTAAACGCGCAACGACTGATCAAGAGCTACGTCGATCTCGTTACCACCAGTCCGCAGACGCTCGCGATCATTCTCAAACTGGTGTCTCACGGAGAATATCTCTATTATCACGCGATCGCTGTTTCCATTTTCAGCATGTTCATCGCGAAGGCATCAGGCCAGTTTAATCAAAGAATGCTGGAGATCGTCGGCCTGGGGGGCTTTTTTCACGATATCGGGTATACACAGGTGCCGCGCGAGATTCTTTACAGCCCGGGTGAATTGTCACCGGATCAATGGAAGCTCATGCGTTCACATCCCAAGCTTGGGTTAAAGATGCTTGAGGGAACGAAGGCCATTCCTGATGAAGTGCGCTACATTGTTTATCAGCACCACGAAGAACCGAGCGGCCGAGGGTATCCGAATTCGCTCCACGGACCCGTCATCTATTATCCGGCAAAAATCGTCGCGCTCGCTGACGGCTTCAGTGCCCTCATCAGCAAGCGCCCGTTCCGGCCGCCCTACAGTGTTGAGCAGGCGATCAAGATCATTCAGGACGCAACCGGTAAATACGACCGTGACCTGGTGAGGATCATGGCTTCCGTATTCCTGGTCCGTCAGCGCCAGGCGGCGTAGAGGCGCTGCTTCGTTATCCCAGTTTTTTGGAGATCGCTGCGTGCGCCTCAATAAGTGCTTTTTCGAGTCCAGCCGGTCTGGTCCCGCCCGCTTGAGCGAGGTCTGGCTTTCCGCCGCCCCGCCCGTCGATGAACGGAGCGAGTACTTTGATCAGTTCGTTTGCATTGAGAGCTTTCGGAGCGGTGGGACCGACCGCGACCAAGAGGGAGGCTTTTTCTGCGCTGGGCTCCTTCATCCCAAGGACGAAAATTCCGTCGGGGCATTTCTGCTTGAGGCGATCCGAAATATCGCGGAGCCGTTTGACACCCTGAGCGTCAGGGGAGCAAACGTGTGTTACGAGGCGAGTCCCCGGAAGAATTTGAGCTTTGGAGAGCATGTCATCCACTTCGCCTGCGGCGCTTCTGGCCTGAAGGGCATCCAGTTCCTTTCGGACGTCGCGCTCAGCTTGTGCCATTTTGTCGAGTTTTCCGAGAATTTCATCGCTCGAAGACGCCTTTAGTCGATCCCTGATTGTTTTGACCTCGTTATCCTTGGCCCGTAGGTACTCGAAGGCTTCCTTGGAGGTGTAGGCGATGATCCGGCGGACCCCGGCTGCGATTCCGCTTTCGTTCGCGATCTTGAAAAGGTGAATGTCAGATGAGCGGTCGACGTGCGTGCCGCCACAGAGTTCGGTTGAGAAGTCGCCGACTTGCACGACCCTGACCTTTTCTCCGTATTTTTCGCCGAAGAATGCGATTGCCCCCGATGAGATCGCTTCGTCCTTTTTCATCTCCTTCTTCAGAACCGTGGCATCGCTCCATATCTTCTCATTGACCAGATCCTCGACTTTTCTGAGCTCCTGCTCAGTCATCGCCTGGAAGTGGCTGAAGTCAAATCGAAGAACGTCGGGTGCAACGAGCGATCCGGACTGTTTTACGTGCCTTCCGAGGACCTCACGAAGAGCCCAATGAAGGAGGTGGGTCGCGGTATGGTTTCGGGCGGTGAGTGCTCTGAGTTCTCGGTCCGTCTGTTGAAGGTAGGTTCGGCCTGTTTTGAGCGAGCCTTTTTGAGGTCGAATGTGAGCGACAATCAAATCCGCAACCGGTCGTTTAACATCAATGACCTCGCCCTCAAACCCCTCTCCGCTGACGCGGCCTCGATCGCCAATCTGGCCTCCGCTTTCGCCGTAAAACGGGGTTTTCGAAAATACGACTTCGATGATCGGTTTTTTTTCCTCACTATCGCCGGTGGCGGCGAGCGATGGCGTTTCAAAATTATCCACAGTTTGAACGCTCTTTTCCTCGGGAACGAGGATCGCGAGGCACACTCCGTCTTCTTGGGCTTTTTCGTAACCCGTGAACTGTTGAACTGCGTTTCGCTCCTTCAGTTCCGCGGAAATTTTCAGGTAAACTGCATTGAGTGCCTCCTCGCCCGATCCCTTCCAGTGTTTTCGTGATTCGGAGCGTTGTCGGTCCATCGCTCGTTCAAAACCTACGTCGTCGATCGAAATCCCTGTTTCGGCGCAAATCACACGAGTGAGGTCGAGCGGGAAGCCATAGGTGTCGTAAAGCTTGAAGGCGATCTCGCCCGGAAGCACCTTCGAGCCGGCGAGTTTGCTGGTCTCTTCATCAAGCAGGCTGAGTCCGCGTTCGAGCGTTTTAAAGAACTGCTCCTCTTCGGCGAGAACCGCTTTCTCAATGAAGGCGCGTTTCTCGATCAAGTCGGGATAGCCGTCCCGCATTTGTTCAATCACGAATCCGGCTGTTTTGTGCAAAAATGGTCTTGAGAATCCCAGTTTCTTTCCGTGGCGGATCGCCCGGCGCATAATCCGGCGGAGGACGTAGCCGCGGCCTTCGTTAGATGGAAGGACGCCGTCTCCGATGAGGAACGCGGTTGCACGAGAGTGATCGGCCACGACTTTGAATGAAGTAGCGGTTTCATCTTTCCGATCGTACGGTTTTCCGGCGAGCTCAGCTGTCTTCGAAATAATGTGCTGAAATATGTCCGTTTCATAATTCGAATCGACGTCTTGGAGGATTGCGGCAATTCGCTCCAGCCCCGCACCTGTGTCGACCGAAGGTCTTGGGAGTGGCGATAGTACTCCTTTGGCGTCGCGATCATACTGCATGAAAACGAGATTCCAAAATTCCATATACCGATCGCAGTCGCAGCCCATGGCGCAGGTGGGCTTTCCGCAGCTGTACTTTTCGCCGCGATCGATGAAGATCTCGCTGCAAGGGCCACAGGGGCCAGTCTCGCCCATTGCCCAAAAATTGTCCTTTTCTCCGAAACGATAGATTCGTTCTTTGGCGACTCCTTCCTGTTTCTGCCAGATCTCAGCGGCTTCATCGTCCTTTTCGAAGACACTGACGTAAAGACGGTCCTCTGGCAGTCCGAGTTCCTTTGTTACAAACTCCCAGGCAAACCGGATTGCTTCTTTTTTGAAGTAGTCCCCGAAGGAGAAATTGCCCAGCATTTCAAAGAATGTGTGGTGTCGGGCGGTGAATCCGACGTTTTCAAGGTCGTTGTGTTTGCCGCCAGCCCGGACACATTTTTGAGATGTCGTCGCACGGGTGTAGGGTCTCGGGTCTTTTCCGAGAAAAACATCTTTGAATTGGACCATCCCAGCGTTAGTAAAAAGCAGAGTCGGGTCGTTTTGCGGGACGAGTGAAGAGCTTTCCAGGACCTTATGGCCATTTTTTTCAAAGTACTTGAGAAAACGGGATCGGATTTCGGCGGCTTTCATGAGATCTCCTGGAAGTAATCTTAAGTTTGGTTCCGCGGTGCTCCTAGCCAAACATTTATTCATAACTCCATCACCGAGGAGGTGGCAATGTCCGTTTTTATAACTGGTGCATCAAGTGGAATTGGCGCGGGCTGTGCTCGTGCTTTTGCCGCAACAGGACGGGAACTCGTCCTGGTCGCCCGGCGTGGGGAGCGCCTGAAAACCCTGGCTCAGGAATTGGAAGCTGCACACGAGGTTAAGGTCCACGCTTTTGAACTCGATGTGAGAAATCGTAAAACCGTCGAAGAGTTTGTTGAACGGCATCGAAGCCTTCTCACCCGGGTGGAAATCCTGGTGAATAATGCCGGCCTTGCGGCCGGGCTCTCACCCTTGCAGGAGGGGAGTGTCGACGATTGGGATCAGATGATCGACACGAACCTGAAAGGTCTTCTCTACGTCACGCGTGGTGTTCTCCCGTACATGATTGAACGGGCACGTCAGGGGGGGGATTGTCATGTCATTAATGTTGGTTCCGTGGCGGGGCGCTGGGTCTATCCGAATGGTAATGTTTACTGCGGGACGAAGTTCGGTGTGCGCGCGATTTCAGAAAGTATGCGGGTCGATCTCCATGGGACGGGCATTCGCGTTACTGAAATCGCGCCTGGGATGGTCGAAACGGAATTCAGCGAAGTCCGCCTGAAGGACAAGACGAAGGCGAAGACCGTATATTCCGGGATGCAGCCGCTTTCGGCCGATGACATTGCGGAGGCAGTGCTCTGGTGCGTTAAACGGCCTCGGCATGTGAATATTCAGGAAATAGTGGTGTTCCCCACTGCGCAGTCTTCGGTGAGCTTGGTGGCGCGGAAAATGTGATCTTTTCCGGTTGTATCCACTGATGTGAGGGTCTGTGGTTTGTTAAAAAAAGAGCGGCGTCCCTCTGTAAAGGACGCCGCTATAATCATTCCTGCGGGACCAGCCGGTCCTTTTGGAGAATTTGGATTTACTGTCTCTTGGTCGAGGCACCGGAAGGGGTTGAAGAATGCTTCGTGCTCGCCCCGGTATGGCCATTACCGCTCTGGAGAACGGTGCCCTTGGTTTTGTCACTCTGAACAGTCTGAGTGGGAGTCGTTTCAGCTCCGCTCCCGGCTTTTTTCATTTCGATACCGGATTTTTTGAGAACTTCTGCGTAAACGGACTTCACCATTTCCGGACGCTCTTTCAAGTATGTCCGCGCGTTCTCACGGCCTTGTCCGATTCGCTCGTCCTTGTAGGTGTACCAGGTGCCGCTCTTTTCGATTACGTTCAGACTCGCGGCGAGATCAAGAAGGTCGCCTTCCTTTGAGATACCTTCCCCGTAGAGGATGTCGAATTCGACTTCTTTGAAAGGCGGAGCCATCTTGTTCTTCACGACCTTGACCCGTGTTCGGTTGCCGATCACGTTATCGCCGTCTTTCAGGGCTGAAATGCGACGAATATCGAGTCGGACCGAAGAATAGAATTTCAACGCATTACCACCGGTCGTGGTTTCCGGATTACCGAACATGACCCCTATTTTCATCCGGATCTGGTTGATGAAGATCACCAGGGTCTTACTGCGGTTGATGCTGCCGGTGAGCTTCCTGAGCGCCTGGCTCATCAAACGGGCTTGAAGACCCATATGTGAATCACCCATTTCACCTTCGATTTCAGCTCGCGGTACGAGAGCTGCGACTGAGTCAACGACGAGAAGATCAACGCCGCCCGAGCGTACCAACATATCCGCGATTTCGAGGGCCTGTTCGCCCGTGTCCGGCTGTGAAATCAGTAGGTCGTCCGTCCGGACGCCCAGCTTTCTTGCGTAATTGACGTCCAAGGCATGCTCGGCATCGACGAAAGCGGCGATTCCGCCCTGTTTTTGGACCTCAGCAATGGCATGCAAGGTGAGTGTGGTTTTCCCCGAAGCTTCAGGACCATAGATTTCCACGATACGGCCTCGTGGATAACCACCGATTCCAAGTGCGATGTCGAGGCTGAGTGATCCGGTCGGAACAGAAGGAACCTCTTGAGCAACGAGGTTCTCATGCGTACCCAGACGCATGATGGAGCCCTTTCCGAATTGCTTTTCGATCGCTTGGACCGCCAGTTCGATTGCTTTGTTCTTCTGACTGTGAGCCGCAGTCTCGGTATGAGTGTGGTTCATTTGCATGGGGTGCGTGGGGTTTATTGGGTCCATTGAATTCTCCTTGAAATCTGGATTTGAGCAACGACCGTACCACAAGGATTTAGAATGGGAAGACGTCGGACTGTGAATTTATTTGAAGAGAGACTGGGAGTTTGGAAGCTTAAGAGTGTTTCAACGGGTGCTGCTTTGCGTTAGCTAGAGCTGTCTGCTTGGATTTGGTGTTCTGGCTAGGCTCGATAAACCCCTGAATAAATCGCTTGAAGAATCAGGACCACCAAAAGTCCTTGGAGTCCTGCCACGATATCATCAGCCATAACTCCGAAACCTCCCCACCACCTTGCTGCGCCCGTTCCGGCTAATGCTTTGGTTTTGGACCAACTGTCTATGCGACGGACCGGAAAAGGCTTCACGATATCGAAAAACCGAAAAAGCAAGAAAGCGGCGAAGAGAGTGGGCCAATGCCGTCCCGCCGTCCAGGCAGTAACTCCGAGCCCGATTACTTCATCGATGACGATAGCTTGATTGTCGGCTTTGCCCGTGATCTCGTCGATGACCTGCGCGGCCCAAGTGCCGACTACCGTTAACCCGATCCAGAGAAGCAAGCGTACCGGCCAGTTCCATTCGGCAGAAAGGTAAGCCACAGGAATCCCGACGAGTGTTCCCATTGTCCCGGGAGCGCGGGGGACAAAGCCCGCTCCCAGAGCGGTTCCCGCAATTACGGCGAGAGTAGATCGAGGCCCATTGATTTTTTCAAAAGGGATCTGATTCATGAGGTCTCCGGTTCAGGAGTTGTTGTCCAGAGCCGTCTGATCTCGGGTGGGGGCTCGGTTGGCCGACCCTTTCCATTCACGATCACGCTTCTGAGTTTGGCTCTAAAAATAGGTGTTCCGTCCCGTTCAATCGTTTGATCGAAGACGAAGGCGCTCCGGCCTTGTCCGAGAACCTGCGTTTTCACCAGCAGTCTTTCACCCATGAAGGTTGGCTTAAGATAGAACGCCTCAACGCCGGCAATCACCGGCCAGCGATTCCAATCGTTCAGCTGCTTAAGTGTTATTCCCTCTTGCTCCAAGAGACTCCAGCGGGCGTGTTCGAGATAATTGAAATATACGGCGTGATTTACGTGACCGAAGCTGTCGAGTTCGTATCCACGAACGATGAGCCCGCATTCATAAATTTTCGGCATAGGATTCTGAAATAACGCACTTTCGTTTTCAGTAACAGGAATTCCAAAAAAGAACCCCTGACCCGGCGCATTAGGATTGTTGAGTTCATTTTTTCTGTGATTGCCGCTCTGGCCCTCTTTCGGATAAACTTCGCGACGAATGACTCAGAAGAATTTGGGAGGATCTCTTCGCTCCCGGTACAACTTCAGCGCAGATGTTCTTGACATCGTGATCGGCGGACGCTCGATGATCGACGCTTCGGTGGGACTCGAGCTCAAGACTCTCGAAGAAGCGAATCGTTTTATCAAGAGTTATGGTTACGATTTTGACAATCCCATAGAAAAAGCCGAGCTGATGGGGAATTTTCACGAGGCGCTGAACTTCGTCCGAAAATTTTTCCTACAGCCCGAAAATCCACAGGGACTTCGGGTTGAGATTCCCAGAAAGATATTGGAGCTGACGGATATAGCGGAGCTTTTTCGAATGGCCGGTCTTCATTATCCGGGGCAAGGGCACGATACCCAAGGTTACTATTTGAAGAACTGGGCCTGCAGCATCCTGAAGGTGATACATACGATCGCTCACATCGACAAAGATCTCCGATCACCTTATTTTTTGGAAATCCAGATGCAGATACTGGATCGTTTCTACAAGGTGATTCATCGCGATATCAATGGACAGCTTTTTCTCGGGGATAAGGATGGGAACGGGTTTCGGGTTGACCTTGTCGCGTTTGAAACGAAGCCAAAGAAATCACGCGAATCGATTATTTTGAAACTCCTTCATAAACCCGAGAACGTTGCAGAGGATATTTTCGACCGGGTCGGGATCCGCTTTGTGACGGAAAGTCCACTGGGTGCCCTTAAGGTTGTGAAATATTTGCGTGACCAGATGATCGTAATGCCGCCGAATATCAAACCGAGTCGTTCGCGCAATACTCTGATCGACGTCGAGGCGTTTCGCAGCCGTCTGCAGGATTTGCTCCTGCGCGCCGATCGTGGGGAGATTTCGGATGTTGAATTCACGACTCAACTCGAAGAGGTCGCGCAAGCCCCGCAGGTGGGTCCCGAAAATCCCCATTCAAGTGAGTATTACCGGGCTATTCAATTCACGGTTCGTCAGTTGATCAAGCTTCGAAATCCCCTTTACGCGGATCTCAAGGAACTCAAGAATCAGGCCCGCTCCAATCCTATTCATGCCGATTTGCTTAAAATGATCGAAAAGATCGACCTTACGCACATCCAGCGGGAAATCCGTTTCTTCTATCCATATGAGATTCAGGTCTTTGACCGCAGGGGGGCCGAAGAAAACGAGCGCGGCCGGAGCGCTCACAGCGACTACAAACGTGCACAGGTCCTGAGCGCCATGAAGAGAGTGATGGGGGGCCTTGCTGATGCGTCTCGATAGTGACGTCGTGCTCCTCGGAACGGGGCTCGCGTCGCTCGTGGCCGCCAAGCACCTCGAAGCTGAGGGCCTTTCGGTTCTTCTTCTTAATCCTGATCCGGATTTTTTTCTCGAGGATTCGGAGCTGCCGCTCGATCCGCTTGGTGTTGGCTTGTCAGAAGGGCTCTTACCCGAGCGAGTGAGGTTGAATTCCCCCGAGCGTGCTCTGAAAGAATTACGGCCGTCTTTTCCAGGCGCGGTTGAGTTCTGGTCCGGGAAAAATTCCGAGAGCGGATTTCATGATTTCAATGCGCCGCATATCCGCGAGCGCGGGCGGCTCTGGATTGTTTCGAATGACCCCTCGGCCGATAAGGCCTGGAGCGAGCTGGAGGACTTGTATGTTCGTATTTCCGATTTTGGATTGAATCCCCAGATCATGCAGGGAGTACGGGCTGCCGCTCGGTTTCCGGGGTTCTCCGGCCGCTTGGATGAATACCGCGGGCTTTGGGTTCCAAAATTCTGCGATGTGGATGTGAGCCGGTATCGCAACGGCATTCTTGAGTTTGTGCGTGAGCGACTGGGCGTGCACCGGGTGCTTTGCGGCGCGAGTCAGATTGAAATCGTTCCCGAGGGTATCCGGTTTTTGGCCGGAACAACGCAAACTGAGGTGGGCTGTTCCCGCCGCGCTCACGGCTCGGTTGCTCACACTGCCCACACGGCCAAAATTGGCTCCGGTCTGCTTCTTTTCTGGACACCTCGGTTGAGCCAATGGGTATTGACCCAAGCCAAGCGCGCTGAGGTGAAACCATTCCTTCCGAAAGGCCTTAGAGTTTGGGAGCAGTGGTCCCTCGTTTCTCGTGATCCTCTGGAACCGGGCGTAATCGGCACCTTCCGTGCGGGCTCCGGCGAATTGACCGCGTGGGCAGAGATAGAGGGAATTCCGACACAAAGCGCGGTGCTGCCCAGCGCTCGGCTGGCCGTATTGCGGGCAGGGCCGCTCCTCGGGGCTGCGGAGATACTTTCTCCCCGGCATGGTTCGAGCTGGGCGTCGGCGGATTCCTTTCAGGAGCTTTCGGCACTTTGTCGCGATTTTTTCAAATGGGACTCCTGGACCGTACGGTCGATGCGGGCACGGGCTCTTTTTGAATGGTCTGAGACCAATACTCCTTCGCATTGGTGTTTATCCTCATCGGAGCCCAGAGTCGAAATTATTCCAGGCGCGGACGGTCCCATTATTGATGTTGTTCAGAGGGCTCGCATGGCTTGTGAACGGGTTGTCACTCAAGCATCGCTCAGTTCTTCCCAGTCGCAACAATCCGTGATCAGAGGAGTTGCTGAATGATTCGCAACGGCGCCTTTGATGTGGTGATCGCCGCCGCTCCGCGCGTTGACCCTTGGCCCTCGATCGGGGTTCGGTCCTTATCGGTAATTTGCGCTGACATGGGGCTTTCGGTTGGAGTTCTGGGGGGAGACGGCTTGACTGTTCGAGGAGTGATCCCGCTGCCCGGGACGGGGGCTCTCGTTATCGCTGAAGACGTTCAGCGCCGCATCCACCGGATTCACGCGCGATCCGTAGTGCGCGTGAGCGCGCGAGCGGAATTGCCCGATCCGTTTCCAGGTTCTCTTTCACAAGGCGTGGTTCCGCTTGCCACGGCAATGCGTCTTCTCAATCTTGATTTTTCTATGTGGAATCCATCCACCGTGATCCTCGGAACCGGCAATCGCGCGTTGAGGTTCGGAAGCCGCCTGCTTGATTGGGGAATACCGGACGTCACCTGCATCGAGAGCTCGACCGAGTGGCAGGCGAAGCGTTTTGCGGGATGGGAAGTGGAACGCCGGCGGTTCGAAATGGCTGGAGGCAAGCTAATTGAGGGCGTTCCCGTTAAACTTACCGAGAAGGGCCCGCTGAGATGGGACATTCGGATTAGGACGGCGCAAGGCACGCGTGTACTCGAATGTTCACGGGTCGTTGCCGCAGGCCCTTTTCGGGATCTTCCAGGAATTCGGGAGTACCCGGCTGGTTCCTTCCTTTACGAATTTGACCAGACAGCTGGTGAAACCTGCGAGCAGGATGTTGAAGGCTGGATGCTGGAAGAAGAACGGGGACGCTGGCTGGCCATTAAGATCGTAAAGGCTCTCATCAATGATTTAGGGACAGAACGGGAGTCCCTGGACCGGGTGTACAGAAAAGCACGTGCTCGACTGAAGAGATATGGCAGGCACAGATCGGAGCCTTTCACGCCAGTTTATCAAGGCAAGTGGATGTCCTCGAATGATTCACGGGTGCTCCGGGCGTTTTCTGGTGTGCCCAAGGAGGTTTTTAAGAAAGGATTCGTGGCCTCTGTCGAATGCATCGAGCCGATCTCATGTAACCTGTGTCAGACCGGTTGTCCTGAAGGCGCAATTGAGAAAGGCCGGGTTCTCCTCGAAAGCAAGTGCACAGGTTGCGGCGTCTGTTTGCAGGTATGTCCGAGCGCCGCGATAGCGATGCTCCGTGAAGAAGGTGATCGGTCGACTTCTTTTCTGGCGCTCTCGTGGCGGGGGCGTCGGCGATGGAGCGTCGGCGAATTCGCATCGTTACTGAACCGCAGAGGTGAGGTTCTGGGATCCGGACGCGTTATTGAAGAGATTCACCCTGGCGGAATCCCTCAAATCGTGAAACTTGAGGTTCCCTCGCATCTACTTTGGGAGGCAAGGGGATTGAAAAGAATCAAATCCCAGACGGCTGAAGACGCATCTTACATCCATTCGACCGAGCCGGAGGTTGGAAAAAAGGTCGAAATACTTCTGAACGGCGAAAAGCGCTATGTGCGAGATCAGATACTGATTTCGACGGCGTTGTTTGAGATTGGGTATGGTCGTCCGGAAGACCTTCTTCATTGCTGCGACGGGAGCTGCGGGCTTTGCCAGGTTCTCGTTGACGGAGTCAAGAAGCTTGCGTGCCAAACCAAAATACATCGTGGCATGTCGATTCAACTCGCTTCTATCCGAAATTCGGAGCCGGTTGAGCCCCTTCTTTGCGCTTGCATGGGAATCGCTACTGAAAAGGTGGTCGAGCGTACCAGGCATGGGAATTTACAATCTGCTGAAGCCGTGCTTTCAGTCACTCATGTCGGCGAAGGAAAATGCCGGGGGCAGCGTTGCATGGACCCGTTTAAGAGGGTTCTGCTGGATCAGGGGCTGGACGTTTCGCAGTGGATAGATTGGAGATTTCCGTGGTCTCAATGGGTGTTGACGCGTAATTAATTCGATCTAAAAACTGCTCGATTTTGAAATTGACCAGATCAGGCAAATCCATCTGTGAGCAATGACTTCCATGGCGAATGATCTCAAGCTGGCTTTCCGGGATTAACTGGTGCATCAGCTCCTGCTGTTCCAGCGGTATCACCTTATCTTCCTCGCCGGCGAGTATCAGAGTTGGGATCTTCAATGTGTGCAGCCAGGCCGTGGCGTCATAGGAGTCATAATTCTCGATTAAGTTAAGTAAGATCGCCGGATCCATTTCCAGGACCTGTCTGACGTAAAGGTCGATATCTTCTTGAGGTGTCAGGTGGGGATTGAAACCCCCCAGGGCTATCAAAGTTCGGGTAATCGGGTTTTGTTTCGAGAGCTTGAAAGCAATTGACACGAGGTCGGGTGATTTTTGGTAAGTTTTTTTCAAAAGCTGAAAACCAGCTTGCAAAATATTATGGCGAAACAGGGTTTCGAGAGGGCGCTGAGCGGTTCCGTTTGCCAGGATCATTCCGGCAACCCGATCAGGATTTTGCCGATAGAATTCCAAAAGGACGTTCACCCCCATGCTGTGGCCGAGCAGAACAGGTTTTTCAATTTTGAGTTCATCCAGGACTGCTTTTAGGTCGCGGGCTATGTTCGGGAGCGTGAGGCTCCTGAGGTCGGCGGGTGCTTCGGAATTGTGGTGGCCGCGATAATCACACCAGACGGCGCGGTACTTCTTTGGGGAGTCTTGGATGAAATGTTGAATTTGATAAGTCCAGTGCAGGCTGGAGCACACCAGTCCATAGCAAAACACGAGGGGCGGCCCCCCGCCTTCGGCAGCGTAAAACAGCTTTGTGCCGTCAAAGCTGCGGACATAGCCGTATTTGGCGGAAACAGGCGGTTTGTTCCGTCTTTCGAAAGAGCTTTTTTTGCGAGCACCCGTCGGACGAGGCTTCACGGGAGACATGGTGGAATAATATCAAATCTGGAGAGGGCTAGGACGTGCTTTTCGGCACGTTTAGAACATTTTCACAGATATCGGCGAAAGTCTGCCTGGTTTTTTCGTCAGCCCGCTGATAGGCATTATACAGGCTGCGCATGAAGTCGTAATCTGGCGAATCGACGGTCAGATGAGAACTTGCGAGTTGTGCGCCGGAAATCTCGGTTTTGCCGAGCCGGCCAGAAAGCTTCATTGTAAACTCTCGCTCAAGAAGAGTTGTTAATTCCGCATCACCAATTGCCAAAGCTTTGCTAAGAGTCGGGATGTGAACCGGTGGGAGAGGGGTAACGCCACGTTCTACATTCGAAATGAACTGGGTCGTAACCGGCGGGTTAAAAAGCATTCCGAGGGCCCGCTGAGACAATCCCAGCGCACTTCGGCGTTTGCGGATAAATTCACCCACCAGTTTTGGCCGCTTTATTATGTTCAGCATAAAACTCATAATACTCCGAGACGTGTACGGGCGTCAACTAAACAAAGTCATTGAAATTGAAGATAACTGATCGAAATAACTAAATTTTGCAATCCATCCCCCCGGTTGTCAGGCTAAAATATTAAGGAAAGTTAATCCGCTGGCATGCTCTTTTTCGCCAAGACGGGACATTATGACGTTTTCAGACGATCAAATTGTAAACTGCCTTCGCGCTGGTAGAAATTCCTGAGTGGGAGGTGTTCTGGATTTCTTAATTCCGGGTCTTCTCGAAGAAGTTGCATCGCATCATCTCTCGCCTTGAGTAACCATTCGCGATCACGGACGAGATTGCCGAGTTTAAAGGCGAGCCCTCCGGCTTGTTTTGTCCCGAGGAATTCTCCTGGACCTCGGATCTCAAGGTCGGCTTCCGCGATTTCAAAGCCGTCGTTGCTTCGCGCCAGCACATCCAAGCGTGCGTTCGAGGTTTCTCCAACCCATGGAGCGGAAAACAGATAACAATAAGACTGAGCCCCGCCGCGGCCCACACGACCTCTGAGCTGATGAAGCTGTGAAAGTCCGAAGCGTTCTGCGTGCTCGACTGCCATGACCGTCGCATTCGGGACATCGACTCCGACTTCCACGACCGTGGTGGAAACCAAGACGTGGAGTTCGTTTTTTTTGAATTTCTCCATCACGGAAGCTTTCTCTTCCGGTTTCAGTTGGCCATGTAGGATCCCGACTTTGAATTCAGGAAATACCTCGCGCCCCAGTCGTTCGGCTTCGGCAACGACGGATTTGAGCTGCGTAAACCCTTCGGCTTCGCTGTCGTTCACGAGCGGATAGATAAAGTAGGCTTGGTGTCCTCGCCTGATCTCATGCCGGATTTGCTCATAACTATCAGCTTTCTGAGCGCGGTCCTGGATTACACGGGTCACAACCGGAGTACGTCCCGGAGGAAGTTCGCGAATCGTGGTCACCGAAAGGTCTCCGTAGGCAGTTAACGCGAGAGTTCTCGGTATGGGCGTCGCGCTCAGGATGAGGGTATGTGGATAAACAAGTTTGCCGGTCTCAGTGTTCTGCCTGGTGCCCTTGTGACGTAGGGTACGGCGTTGCTCGACGCCGAACCGTTGCTGTTCATCAATCATGACGAAGCAGAGATTCTTGAACAGAACGGGCTCTTCAAGAAGAGCATGTGTTCCGATCAGAAGGATCGGCTCGCCCGTTGAAAGCCGTTCGAGAATTTGAGTGCGTTCAGAATGGGGCGTTTTTCCGGTTAAGAGCGCGGAATTGAGTTTTCCATGAAACATATGTACTGCGTTCTTGTAATGCTGTTCGGCGAGGATTTCGGTGGGCGCCATAAGCGCGACCTGTCCGCCTTCGGCAAGAACCACTCCGGCGGCAAGAAAGGAAACCGCGGTTTTTCCGGATCCGACATCGCCTTGAATAAGGCGGTTCATTGGATGAGTATGGGTGAGGACGTGAGCACCCCCACTGTTTAGGGGGACCGTTTCTTCCGAACCAACTAGGTCATCGAGAATTTCACGAACCGCCCTTTTCTGGTCTTGCGTCAGTCGAAAAGGCAGCAGAGTTTCAAGTTGAGTCGCAGCCTGGCTTCCGCCCGATCGGCCAAAGGCGGGGGCGTGTTCCTTTTCCATTTGTAATCGCTGACGTAAAACCAGGTATTCGAATTTAAAGAATTCCTCATAAATCAGGCGCAAATGGGCCGGGGTGTTGAACTTTACGAGTTCCGCGAGCTTACTTGCTTGGGATTCATCAGGAAAATGAATGGCCCGGATCGATTCACCGAGGGCCGGAAGGTGATGTGCCTTACGGAATCGTTCGGGCAAATCTTCAGTCAGGGTGCCGAGGAATTTTTGGATCGCCTGCCAAAGTATTTTGCGAAGCACGCGGGTTGGAACTTTCTCAATTTCCGTGTAGACGGGGATTACCCGACCAAAACTGGGGCCTGCGGAGTTCGGGCCTTCCGGGTCTGAGAGCGATTCGATATCCGCGCCGATTCCCCAGCTGATCTCCGGATGCACGATTTCTGGCCGCCCCATGTATTTCTTGACGGTTCCGGTAACTACGATCTGAACCCCGGGAGCAAATCGCGAGTCCATTCCCCGCGGTACATGAAACCATTTGAGAGCCATCGATCCGCTCTCGTCGCCGCATCTTACCTCGAGAATGGATTTTCCAAACTTCCGTGTCGGAATTCTGCGGACGCCCTGGACGCTGACGCTGACTGTGGCTTTCTGTCCTTCTTGGAGATCCAACACGCGACAAAGCCGTGTTCGGTCTTCGTAGGCGCGCGGGAAAAAGTACAGGAGGTCCTTCACCGTATGAAGATCGCGGCTATTGAAAATGGCGCCTAAACGAGGCCCCACGCCTTTTACATATTGAATCGGGGTTTCCGGTCCGGCGCCCCTATTGATAGGTGATTTTGACAACGTCGTAACGGATTTCGCCTTTGGGAGCATGAACGACTACCTCGTCTCCCTCTGTTTTTCCGATGAGAGCGCGTGCTATGGGTGAGGTGATTCCTACTTTTCCGTT
>Ga0208375_1000490_pt1 | contig 57311 bp, 65 predicted proteins | sample RifOxyD1_FD_184038 | JGI IMG/M metagenome (GOLD analysis project Ga0208375, IMG submission 184038) | Soil microbial communities from Rifle, Colorado - Rifle Oxygen_injection D1 (SPAdes) | ecosystem: Environmental > Terrestrial > Deep subsurface > Rock core/Sediment | place: Rifle, Colorado... | reverse complement strand
TTTATAGTACTATTAACAAACCTCTTTATGAAAGACATAAATCCCCAGACGAATCTGGGGATTTTCTATTTTTCTATTAATTTTATAGTTAAGAATTAATCTTCAATATCTCTGTTCGGAGAGACTGAAAGAATTAATTGGATTCCGGACATAAATATAATTAACCTCTAAAAAATATGATATTAGTGTAAAAAATTATATCCTAAAGGATATACTTTCATGCGTACCTAAATATTTTATTTAAGCTGTATAATAAAAATACGAAATCTTTAAAAATATCTTAAAATAGGTTTTACAATGAAAACATTTAGCACAGATAAATATACTCCAATTGACTATCTAACCTGGATTTTAGGAGATGAAGCAAGAAAAGGTGCTAATATAAAGAGATTAGGTGTATTAAGACCAAGAGAATTAAAATTACTTGAGGCATTTGTTCCTTATCAAGATTGTAGAAATGATCCTGGACATGGTGAAATATCTACTCTTATTGGAATAAGACTTCTGGATTATCTTCCGGGAATAAGAGAAATTGTTGTTCCTGCAGTACTTGGGCATGATACTGGATGGTATGGAACTGACCCTGATGCTTGGAAAAGATTAGTAGAAGCAAATAAAGAGAATCTGAAATCATTAGATAGTGAAGTTAACAGAAGACCTCATCAAAACAGAGGTATAATTGTTTCTGGAAGAATTTTTCAAAAAATAGGCTATCCTGATGAAAAATATCATTTTGAAATTGCAGATATAATTGGAGACCATGATACAAGAAAACTTCCAACAACTGATAGTGGAAGAATTATGAGAATTGCAGATTTGCTATGGAGAGTTACATATCCTTGTGTACAAATTTATATGGCAAATTTGTGTTCTGAAGAGATTTTTAAAAGAGTGAAAGAAACTTGTATAGAAGGAGAAAAAACCCATTTAGGAGAGATTGGACTAAGAATCGGAAGACTAGAATTTGCAAATACCATGTTTTTTAAATTTGGAAAAGAAGCAAGAAAAGTTCTTTTACCAGAATACAAAGAAGAATTAGAAAGAATTGTTCTATTTTCTGGATAATTGAACAAAATTAGAAAATATATTCTTTTTAGCTAAGGTAGGTATAAGTGAATATTAACTAATTGCTAAACTCAATACTCATTGTTTTACAACATTAATAATACGTTATGAATTATCTAAAATCAACATAGTCTGTATCAGAAGAAGTTCTCGGACTATGGTTTACATTTCCAGAACTTCCAGAATTAGAATTTTCAGAAACTTTACCACTATCCCTTATCAAGCTGCTTGCACCAGGAACACCGCTTCCAACCCTGTTTCTGCTCAAATAACCATCACTCTTAACATACTTGACTCCACTACTATCTTTCTCAGCCCTTTTTAAAAAATCATCAATAAACTTTTTATTTTTTTCATAATCAACTATTTTTTTAACTTTAAATGCAACCACTTCACCAAAAGATTTTCTATCTGCTTTTATTTCAGACATTTCCTTATGATAAACACTTTCAGACAATAAAACATCATCCTTGGACAATTCAGCAAGCTTCTTAGAAAATAGCAAAGTACTTCCAAGAGCAGTAAACAATAACTTCCCATCTTTTATTTCATTGATTATATCTCCAGAATTAACCCCAATTCCAAATTCAATAGGTTCTTTAAACTTTTTATTATAGTCAAGAAGAGAATTACATATGCTCTCTGCAACCTTTGATGCATCAACTTCATTTTTAAAAGATTTTGTAGATAATGGACTAAATATTGCAATAACATATTCCCCGCTTTCATAAACAGCTCCTTTTCTAGTATAAACACTATTAACAGCTTTTTGAACAAATTCCTTTGCAAAAGGATTTATTTTATTTTTTATTTTCAGGGCAATTACAACAGCATTATTTCTATGGCCCTTTGTTACAAGTCCTTGAATTGCAATCGTAGGAGCAACAACAGGAATAAATGGATTTTGCTTAAGAACTCGAACATTTGGCTGAGGTTTTTCTTCTTTCTGCTCTTTTTTCATAACACCATCAAGTTTTAAATGAGCTGGCTTTCCATAATAATCTCTAGGTCTTGCAACAGACCTTTTCTTAACAACTTTATTGGTTATAATTGCAATTGCAACAACCACAATTAAAATTAAAAATATCCAAAGAAGAGGATTTGAAAAAAGATTCAATCCAACATTTCTAAAATCTTTTACATCAATAGCATGTCCTGTTAATAACACATTATCTTTGTTAATTGAACTGTTTCCATCACTAGCACTTACATTATAAATTCCATCTTCACCATATAAGTAAAGCTCTTTCTGTTCACCAACCTCTAAATCAATCTGTTTGATAAAAGGTTTTCCATTAATATCAACTTTTATTTCCTTGCTATATCGAATATTGCCAATATTTTTAACAAATAAAGTATCATTTCTTATTTCAAAAAATATTTTTGCCATTTCATTAACAAAAAAATTCTTATTTACTTTTTTATCCCCACTTGAAACTTTGATTGAATAATGCCCACTAGAAAAATCAGTAGGAATCTCAAATAGTCCAGTTTCTCCAGAAGAGATAACTTGTTCATAAACCTTATTTCCACTGCTATCTTCAATTAAAACAAATGAAGAATCTGCAATTGGTTGAGCAACCTGATCAACCAAAGTTGGTTTAATGCTTACATTATCTCCAGGATTAAAATTCTGATTATTTAAAGCAATATCAATTCCCCTTAAAATTTGTGGAACTTTTAAACTTCCAGTTGCACTTCCCTGATTTAATCTTTTCCCAGATAATGTCTGATCATAGGCATTTACAACCAAAGCATAATTTCCAGAAGGAACATTACTTGGAAGTCTCAAACTAACTGAAAATTTCCCATTACTTACTTTACCATAGAATTTACCAAAATTAGAATCATTACCTATAACAGTTTCAGATGAAACAGTAGTATTAGTAACATTACCTGTACTAGAATTAGTATTATTAACTATCTCAGTAGTAGAAACTCCTTTAAACGGAGTTAAAATTTCAACTTCACCTTCTTCAAGATTTCCATTTACCTTAGTAACAGTTCCCTTTACAATAATTGTTTCATCAGGTTTTGCAAAAAAAGAATCAGTCTCTAAAACAATATTCAACTTGTCTGAAATAACAAAATTAGGTTCTGTTCTTTTTTGATCTCCACCATATTCAGCAAGAAAATAACAACTTCCTTTTAAATCATTAATCCAAAGCTCATTCAATGGAAGAACTAAATTTTCAATAGCAGGACCTGAAAAAACATCAACACCTTTTCCATCACAAATTAATTTTAATTTAAATGGTCCATCTACAATAGGGTCAATAGTTATATTTAAATCAACAGAATCTCCGATATTATATGTTGAATCCAAAGGAGATAAATAAAGACTAGCACTTACTCCTGCAATTAAATACATTCCAAAAAATAAACCTAATAGTATTAAACTCTTTTTTTCTATAACCATATTAGAAATTCATACTCCCTATTATTTAAAGCTTACGCGTAAGCTATTCATGACTAAAAACATATAATAAATTCCAATTATTTTAACTGAGCTTCTAAACCATCATTAGGATCAGTTCTAATAGGTTCATCAGGATTAGGTTTTGCATCAGCATTTGCAGCTTCATATTCCTGAAGAGCAGCAAGCCCTGTTAATTGAACCTTTCTTCCACCAACAACTACATCCAAAGCTTCCTGGGAATTAGTTCTATAAAGAACATAATTAGGTTTTCCTTCCCCATCTCGTCCCACTTCCATCAATGCATAAAAATCTGTCATTTTAAATCATAAGAATATGCCTTTTTAATATTTTCTAAGCTTTAATGTATATTATGAACCAGTAATAACAATAGCATGATTAACATAAATCAAAATATTTATACTGCAACATTTATATATAATAATTAATAATAATTAATATGAAACTAAAAATATCAATAGCAAAATGGAATGATAAAAATTTTATTCTTAATCATGATGAATATGTGGCTAAAAAAACAATGCTAGAAAAAATAAAAAGAAAAGAATACATTATAGCAAAAGTTAATAATAAATCAGTTGGCTTTCTTAGATTTGGTTATTTCTGGTCAAAAATTCCAATAATAGAAATGATAAGAATAGAAGAAAACATGCGTAAACAGGGAATCGGAAGAAAAATGGTAAAATTACTTAAAAAAATAGCAAAGAAGCAGAAGAACAAATTTATTTTAAGTTCTTCAACTGGAAATGAAAAAGAACCTCAAAATTGGCATAAGAAAATTGGATTTAAAGAAATAGGTAAAATAAACACAAACTATCCATCCAAGATTCCAGAAGTTTTCTTTTTAAAAGAAATATAGGTTTGAATGAAATATTTATATATACTATTTCCCAATCTTATTAATGGAAAAAGATAAAACATTCAATCCATGGGAAATAAAAGGAGATATTGACTACAACAAATTAGTAAAAGAATTCGGCATATCTCCATTAAAAGATCTGCCAGAGATTTTTAACAAAGAAATTTGCTACAGAAGAAAGATAATCTTTGCTCACAGAGATATTCAAAGAATTCTTGAAACAATAAAAAATAAAAAAAAGTTTGTAATGATGACAGGTTTAATGCCAACAGGCAAATGTCACATAGGGCACTTAATGATAGTCAAACAAATGGTTTTCTTTCAAAAACTTGGAGCAAAAGTATACATAGCAATTGCAGACATTGAAGCCTACAATGCAAGACAGCAATCTCTAGAAGATTCAAAAAAAATAGCAGAAGACTATTTATTAAATTATTTTGCACTAGGACTTGACCCAAATAAGTGTGAAATTTATTTTCAATCAGACCGAAGCAAAGATGCAAAAAAATCCAATGCTTATTATCGTCTGCAAAACCTACTTGCAAGACATGCAACTTTCAATGAATTTAAAGCAGTCTATGGGGAAATAACTCCTGGAAAAATGTTATCATCGCTTCTTCAAGCATCAGACATGCTCCACCCCCAATTAAAAGAATTTGAAAGTAATTGTCCAGTAATTGTTCCAGTTGGAATTGACCAAGATCCTCATTTAAGACTTGCAAGAGATATTTCTCAAAGAATCAAAAATCCAAGTTTTACTCAATTAAGTTCTGTCTACACATTATTTATGCCAGGATTAGGTGGGGGAAAAATGTCAGCATCAGATCCAAACTCCTACATAGCTCCAACCGATACTCCTGAAGAAGTTAAACGAAAAATAAACAAATATGCATTTTCAGGTGGGCAGCCAACAATAGAGGAACATAAAAAATTAGGTGGAAATCCTGACATAGATATTTCCTTCCAATATCTAAAAATGATGTTTGAAGAAGATGATAAAAAGCTAGAACAAATATACAAAGACTACAAATCCGGAAAAATGCTCACAGGAGAATTAAAACAATACACAATAAATAAAATAAATGAATTCTTAAAACCACATCAAAAAAAACGAGAAGAAGCAAAAAAACTTGTTGAAAAATTTATATAAAAATATAAAATTTAAGAATAAAAATAATCTCTTTTAAGTTTTCTTTGCTCACGAATAAATTCTTGAATCCCAAGTTCTACCCCTGCAACAAGCAATTGAGTATATTCTTCTGCTTGAATTCTTAAACCAGGCCAACATCTTTCCCTATAATCATCCAAAGCAACCCTTTCCTTAGTATCAACATTAGGAATAATTATTCCAGCGCCTTTATACAATGCAACAACTGATTTTTCTATTCCACTAGAAACTGGTTTTCCATCATATTCAGTTAAAAAAGGTTCAGGAATTAAACTTAGTCTTGTTGGAATTAATAATGCTTTTGCTCTTGCAGCAGTTAGAATTTCTAAAGGTAATAATGCTTCTCCATGCCCACATCCCCTTACTAATCTAGTTCTCTGTTCATCAGGCCTAAAATCAACTGTATAACAACCACCTTCTGCCATAAATCAATAATTAAATCAACATATATAAACATTTACCAATATTTTTCATCAAAGATAAGTAATAAAATTATTTTATTTATTAGACAGCTTCCAATTCCAATCCCCTATTAATTCTTACTAAATCATACATCATATTTGCAAATCTTTCAAGAGTAAATCTTTCAGTAACAAGATCTCTTAAAGGATATTTTCTATAGAACTCTTCCTGCCTACCACCAAGACCTTGATATTGATGTTGAGGTATACAAAAATCAACCATATCAAGAATTCCAAATCGTTTTCCAATTGGTTTTCCAATGCACAAATCAATTCCATCCACATCAGCATGAAAGAAATCATGAACAGGGGTTTGAGGAGTAACTAATTGCCCATTAGTTCTTCCACGAACAGATCTTTGAGCACTAAACATATTATAAATAAATTGAGATACTTCTTCTCTGCCAGGCATTTCTCCAATTGTTGAACCAGTCATTTAACAAATATAGAAATATCATTTTTAAATATTTATATAATAAAATTATTTATCCAAAATCCCTTTTCTTTTCCCACCTTCTGCATAATATCTAAGAAGATACTTCCTAAAATGAAGAAACATTATTACTTTTTCACCATCATTAGGATTAGCATAATCAAAAAAACCTTTTGAATCTTGAAATTCTCCTTTTACAACAAGAGGAGCATAGGTCCTATCAATATCAACCTGCATTTCAACCAATGTTGGCATTACATAATTAAAGAGTAATTCCCTATACTGTTGATTTTTATCATCAAATTTTAATTTTCCAACATCTAAATTAAAAGTTTTCCAAAAATCATCAAATTCTTCTCTTTCTTCTGAACTTAAGGTAGACAAAGCAATTTCAGGATATTGTTTATAAAGTGATGCCTTATATTTTAAAAGTGCAGCTTGTTTTGAATTAGGATTTTCAATAGCAAATTTAAATTCCTCATAACTAAATCTTAGTTTTTCAGTTAATTGTCTCCTAGTTTCAACTCTTTTCAAGTATTCATCATATTCTCTTCTTGCAAAAACAGCAATATTTGTAAATTCATTGCTAGGACTAGCTTCAGAAACATTTCCAAAAACAAGTTTAGCCAAACCCCCTAAACCTCCTGCTAAAAACAATCTTCTTTCAATAACCATAAAATTTCAATTAAAACATCATTTATACACTTTTAGGTTAATTGGGTTACCGTCACTCTAAAAGTGTTATTAGAGAATTTGGATATTTTAGTAAAACAATTATCCAAATTGTCTATAAAATCTTATTTATATCACAAAATCTATTCATTAAAAACATACCAAAACATTATTAAACTAATCATTCATCAAATTTTCATGGAAAAAGATATAGGCAAAATAAAAAAGAATGACATAACTGAGATTGTAATAAGAATTGATGATTTCGGTGGAAAAAAAGGACTCACAATTAGAGAGTACACAACTTCTGAAAGATACACTGGTTTTACAAAATCAGGAACAAGAATTGCAGCAGAATCCTTTAAAGATTTTAAAAAAATGATTAATTCAATTGATGAAAAAGATCTTGAAATGCCCGAGGGAGAAAAGCCAATTGATTTTGAATCAGAAGAACAAGCATCAGAAGAACCTAAAGAAGAAAAACCTAAAAAGTCAAAAAAGAAAATTGATAATCCTGTTCAAGAAGAATTATTCTAAACAATTCTTCTAATATTTTATTTATCAAACTATTATTATAATATCAACAATTTCTGAGTCAACAACAACACAATTCCTAAAATGTGAATCTATGAGCATTTAAAATTATTTTAACATTACTAAAAAGCAATAACTCAATCACTAACAATATCTTTTCCTTCATTAGTTTTATAAAAACTTCCCCAACTGTTCTTTAATTGTTTTCTTCCAACATACACTTTCTTTTTCAAATACTTTCCTTTTATTCCAGTCCTAGGAAGCCCTCTAGGCAAATCAGAAATAATTTTCTGTTGTTTTTTATCATATTCTTTATTCCATAAAGAATCATAATCAAAAACTTCCTCTTTAATCTCTTCCATACTCCCAATTATTATACTAATTTTATTGCTTTTTTTGGACAAGCTTCAACACAAGCTCCGCAAGAAATACATTTACCAGGAACAATTTCAACTAGTTTTTTCTTACCAATGCATTAACAAGACATACCTCCACACATCCATGGCATTTTTTGCTACTCCCTTTACAATCACAACTAGAACATGCGCCATCTTTCCAACAACATTTTTTATAATCAATTACTATAACCATATAATAAAAAAATAAATATAGTTTTTAAACCTATTCAAAAATGAGTGAATGGATAAAAATAATCATTGCTGAACAACTCTTCTCTTTTTCTCAAGTCGATTCACAAAAAGTTGTAATTTGTCTATTTTAGGAACATTCTCAGAATTAGGAGCATCTTGAATTGCAGTATTTCTTGATATCAAATCTAAACAATCCTTCCCAGAAAGAGGATGCTGCCTGAGATCAATTCTAACCTTAGAAACTAATCTAGCTAGATCAAGAGTTTGTTGTGTGACTGTATAGGTTACATATACAACCTCAGGTTTATTTAATGTTTGATAAGCCCCTGAAATCATATCAATTGTTTGTCTTAATGTGGGATCATTTTTTGAAAAATCAAAATCAAATTCATTTATTAAATGAGCATCTTCTACAGTTCCAAGATTAGGAATTATCACATCTCCAATTTTTATTACAGCCCCTCCATGATTTATCTTCTTAAAATGAGCATCATAACCTAAAGCCCTACAAACAGCATCAAATTCAATTGAAAAACCATTTGCAGATAAATCAAATTCCAATATACGTTTATCATATTTTCGAGGTCCTAAAAATCCAAAACTAGTTGGACTATCTCTATAAAATGAAAATAATTCAGCCAAAGTAGAATCAGGAGAACTAGGTAATTTACTAGTATTAGGATCAAAACCATTACGACCAAAATGATTAAAATGACCTTCATAAGCATAAACAGGTTTTCCAGAAACCATTGACCTTTGATTGCTTAAATAAGGGAATCTTATTAATATCTCCTCAAGTACTGGTTGACCTTCAAATGCCATAAAACTAACAAAATAAAAGGATATTTAAAGATAATTTTTATTGAATATTACCCATTAAAAAGATTATCTTTTAGTAAAAAAACTATTTAGAAACAATTTCATAATAAAGAATTATCAAACCAAAGTGGTAACTAAATTTTATATACTACTTGATTAATAAAAATATACTATGAATAAAGAAAAAGAAAGAAAAATAGCAATACTAATCATCCTATTATTAGCAATTGCAATTATCAATACAGTGATAGTTGTAAAAGCTGCAGAAGATGGTATATTGTCAACAGGTGTAACTCCAACAATATCAATAGATTCAAATGGGGAGAAAAAGAATCAAACAGATCCCCATGCAACTCAAAATGGTAATACAGGAAATACAACAACAGGAACAAACCCTCAAACAAATACAACAACTACAACTACAACACAACCTGCATCTGGTGGAGGCAGTGGCGGAGGAGGTGGTGGTGGTGGAGGAGGCAGCTCATCTTCAGCAATAATTACAAATAAATCAAATAATACAACTGCAAATATTACATTAGAAAACAACAATGAATCAGAAGAAAACCTAACACAAGAAAATTCTTTAGAAAATTCAAATGCAGGAATAACAGGAGCAGTAATCAGCTCATCTTTAAAGCAAAAACTAAAATGGCCAATATTCATAGCAATTTCAGCTTTGATAATTGCATTAATTGCACTTTTTGCCTATAGATATAAATTAAAGAAATCTCAATTCTAATTTATAATTACTTTTAGAACATTATATTCACTAATAATCTATTGTCTTACATTCATTATTAATATATATCTACAAATCACCAATTCTCTTACACACATTACCAACCTTCTTATCCATTAATCTCTACTTCTAATTATCATTTTACATACATTATTAAAAGAATTATTTCAACATCCTCTCCCCAAAATACTTAACTCTTATACCTTTTTCAATTAATTCTTCTTCAATTCTCATCAAACGATTATATTTTGAAAGCCTTTCGCTTCTGCAAGGAGCACCTGACTTTATTTCACCAGTTCCAAGTCCAACAGATAAATCAGCAATAAAACTATCTTCTGTTTCTCCACTTCTATGGGAAACCATTATATTCCATCCTGCTTTTTTTGCAAGATTAAATGCTTCAATTGCTTCACTAATTGTTCCTATTTGATTAATTTTTAAAAGCAGAGTATTACAAGCTTTCTTTTTAATAGCTATTTTAATTCTTTCAATATTTGTTACAAGCAAATCATCTCCAACAATTTGAATCTTCTTACCAAAAAGTTTATTAAAACTAACATAACCTCTCCAATCATCCTGGTCAAAAGGATCTTCAATTGATATCAATTGATAATTTTTTATAAAAGATTCATACATATCAATCATTTCTTTCCCATTTTTCAAGTCCTTTTTACCAGATTTAAAACCAATATTATATTCTCTATTTTTAAAAAATTCAGAAGCAGCAGCATCTATTCCAATTCTTACTTTTTTTTCATAGCCAGACTTTTTTATAGCATCCTTCAATAATTTAAGTCCTTCTTCATTATTAGAAACATTTGGAGCAAATCCACCCTCATCTCCAACATTAATAGCTTCTTTTCCATATTTTTCACCTATTATCTTTTTAAGAACATTATAAACTTCATCTCCAATTTTCATAGCTTCTTTAAAATCCTCAGCACCAACAGGAAGAATCATAAATTCCTGCATAGTTAAGTTATTTCTAGCATGCCTACCACCATTAATAACATTAAAACTAGGAACAGGCATAATTAATTCCTTATTTTCACTTAATTTCTGAATATATTTATACAAAGGCATTTCATTGGCAGCAGCACCTGCTCTACAACAAGCCATTGAAACAGCAAGAATAGCATTTGCACCTAATTTACTTTTATTATTTGTCCCATCTAATTTAATCATAATATTATCTATTTCTTTTTGTTTACAAACATCCATTCCAATTAGTTTTTTTGCAATGATTAAATTAATATTATGAACTGCCTTTAGAACACCATTCCCATTATATCTTTTTTTATCATTATCCCTTAATTCAACAGCTTCATACATTCCAGTACTAGCTCCAGAAGGCACACTTGCTATAAATCTTCCATCTTCAGTCACAACATCAACCTCAACAGTTGGATTTCCCCTAGAATCTAAAATTTCTCTTGCCCTTATTAATCTAATTTCCAATTGAATCACCTCCACCAATAAAGAACAAGAAGATATTTAAAACTTTATACTAAATGCTCTCTTGTTCCTCATTATCTCTTTCTTCTAACTTATCAAAAAAATCCTGAAATTCATCTTCATCCTCGTCTCTCTTAAATCCAATCGTACTTCCATCCTTAAAATTAACTTTAATAAAAACAGATCTTATTTCAGGGCAACTATAAACTGCCTCTCCAAAACTAGAAACTATCTTCCTATCAACCTTAGAATTCTTCGTCTTATCAAATTTATAGATTTTCATTTTACCTCTTTATAATTAACTATCAAATTTCTGATTTAAATACAATCTTATAAATCAAAATAACTAATAGAAAATAATGTTTTTTATTTTTGCCTATTTTTCCATAGAAGTTGTATTTTTTAACAATAAAATAAAAGAAACTAAAATAACAACAAGAAAAATTACATAACTCATTATTCCAGTAGAATCCATTTCAGAAAAATCAAAAATAAATAATGGAAATACAATTAAAAGTAAAAAGAAAATTAAAGATATTAAACCCCATATATTTATTGGAATAATTCCTATTCCAAAAGGCCTAGTCAATGCAATAGGTTTAAACCAATAATCCCCTAATTCTAAAAATTCAGATCTAGAAACAGGTCTGCTAGTCTGCTTTTCCTTATTTCTATAATTCTCTATTATTTTAAAAATATATTTTCCAACAATAAGAACAAAAAAAATCTGGAAAATAATATGATAATATATTTTACCAAAATCAGTACCAATTTTCCATGCATGCCAATAAATCAAAGCATAGGAAACCAAAGTTATTCTATGCATCCATAGCCAAGTAGAATACCCCCAATTAATAGCTATTTTCTTTAAGAAAATACAACCAATAACTCCAATAAAAATAAGATACAATGCAATTATACCAGAGTCTATGGTAAACCTTTCAGGTTCAATAAATGGAATAAAAGAATTCAAATAAGTCAATGAACTTCCCCAAACAAGTTTATCATTAATAAGAGTAAAAATATGTACTAAAACCAAAATAAAAGCACTATAGGAAATAAATTTATGATGTTTTATTCTATAAACTCCTCCAAGAATGCTTAATGCAATAAAAAGAAATGCAAGTATTCCAGTAATTCTACCGATTTTCCACATTCTATCTTCTGCACTAATGCTAAAAAGATTAGAAGAAAAATCAGTTTCATTACTATTAATAAATTCAGTAGAATAATTAGAATCTCTAGTATCATTTGTTCCAGAACCATATCCAAGAAGTAAATCATCATACACTTCTTCAATTACAGCTAATTCTTCTTCAGAAAGATTTTCAAGAGTTTCATTAAATTCTTCTTCACTAATATTAAAATCAGAATCATTGCATTCACTAATATTAGCAGGAATAGAGGTTGGAACCTCACATTCCATTATATCTAAACAAAGTATTTCTTTAGTTCCATTAACACAATAACTTACATCTTCACAAACCCACTCTGAAATACATTCAGAAGTTTCATTACAAAATTCCAGTTCTTCATCTATTGCCCCATCACAATCATCATCAAGCCCATTGCATGTTTCAACAACAGCAACAACAGAACCTACACAAGCCCCCCATTGCCCAGCACTGCAGGTTTGACTCCCATTAATACATTCGCCAATATTTATTCCACAAGAACGAACAGCTCCATTAGAACATGAACAAATCTCATCTATCTCATTATCACAATCATCATCTAAACCATTGCACAATTCAACAACAGGGCCGATAGAACCTACACAAGCACCCCATTGTCCAGAAACACAAGTTGAAGTTCCTACACTACATTGCCCAACATCTGTTCCGCAAGAACTAGTTACTCCATTAGTACATGCACAGGTTTCATCAACCTGGCCATCACAATCATTATCAATATTATCGCAGGTTTCAGTAGTTCCTGGAAGAGGATTACAAACAGGACTCCACTGTCCAGCACCACAAGTCTGACTCACAGTATTAGCACAAACTCCAGCACCGCAGCTAACAGACTTTGTCAATCCATTATCAATAGTCCCATCACAATTATTATCAATATTATCACAGATTTCAGCAGTAGGAGATAAAGCAACACAAGCAGGGCTCCACTGTCCTGCACTGCAAGTTTGACTTACTGTTTTTAAACAAGCTCCAATTCCACAACTAACAGATTTTGTTAATCCCTCATCAATTGCACCATCACAATCATTATCCTTATTATCACAAATTTCAGTTGTAGGTGTGCATGCAGGACAAATAGTATCTCTATAAAAAGGAGTGAGATATTTCCAAGAACTAGATTTATGATTAGAAGGCATTACACTTGTAATATCAGTTCCACAAGCATGATTTTTATGAGGATTAGAAGGAGTGCCATATTGATACACATTTCCAGCATAAATATAATAACATTTTCCACTTGAAGGACTAATATTTTGAGTAGTTAAACAAGCACTAACTCCTCCAAATAAAAACAAAACAATTATAAAAAATAAAATTGACTTTCTCATAATCCTCCTCCAGCAATAGCCAATAATGAAACAGACGCAATTAAAAATAATAAAATACCTATTCCAAGTTTAACAAGACACCAAAAAGAATCTTTTTTTTGACATCTTAATATAAAAATATAAAAAAAACAAGAATAAAAAATAAAAGCAATAACATAATAAGAAGATTCAGATAAAGTTAATTCAGTAAAACTAAATAAACCTTGTAAAATAGAAAAAATAACAGTAGGAATCAGCAAAGTTAAGCTATAAACAATAAATCTAAGAATTCTTATTTTAATAAAATCATCATACTTTAATAAAAGAAGTATGATAAAAACCATAAACAACCCAAATAAAACAGATAAAACAAACATATTAAAATTATATTTATTTATTTGTTTTTTATCTCTCTTTTCCATACATTAACAGGGTTTTATATATATTTAAGGCTTATCCAAAATACCAATTATAAAAAATCAAAGATTTTATAAACGCCATATTTCTATCTAATTTATGAAAATCCTATCTTTGCATTGTGATTACATAAAATTTAAACCTCTGAAAAAGGCATTAAATCAACCAGAAGAACTATCAGAAGAAAGAAAAAAAGAAATAACAGTTAAAGACCCGTTAGTAATATTAACAGCTGTTGAAAAACAAGATGAACAAAATACAAATATTATTAAAGAATATGTTGAAAATATAATCTCTCTTGCTTCTCAAGTTAATGCAACTCATATTGTTCTTTATCCCTATGCCCATCTCTCACCCAGCCTAAGTAAACCAGACTTTGCATTAAAAACATTAGAGCAAGCTGAAAAAGAACTTTCTAAAGATAAAACCATAAAAGTTACACGAGCTCCATTTGGTTATTATAAAGAGTTTGAATTAAAATGCAAAGGACATCCTTTGTCAGAATTATCAAGATCAATTGGAGAAAATGTAAATTCAAAAGAAGACGCATCTAAAAAATCATTAATATCAAAAGACGAAGTAATAGACTATAAACAACTACTAAGAGAAATATCAAAATCAAAATTAGATACAAGAGAATTAAAAGAAAATGACCATAGAATTATAGGAAAACAAATGGACTTATTTTCCTTTAATGAAGTAGCACCTGGAATGGTTTTCTGGCATAATAATGGACTTATAATAAGAAACAAGTTAATTGAATTTTGGAGAGAAGAACATAGAAAAGCAGACTATGAAGAAATATTAACACCACAAATACTTGACAAAAGATTATGGCAAATATCAGGACATTGGGAAAAATACAAAGAAAACATATTTTTAACAGAATATGAAAAAAAAACTTTTGCAGTAAAACCTATGAACTGTCCAGGAGGAATGCTAATCTATAAAACAAACCCAAAATCTTACAAAGACTTACCAATAAGAGCAGCAGAACTTGGAATTGTGCATAGACAAGAATTATCCGGAGTTTTAGGGGGATTATTTAGAGTAATTCAATTCACACAAGATGATGCTCATATTTATTGCACAGAAAAACAATTAGAACAAGAAATAATCAATATAATTGATTTAAATACAAGAATATATAAAAAATTAAATATAGAATTTGACCATGTAGAACTATCTACAAGACCTGAAAAAAGAATTGGAGAAGAAAAATTATGGGATAAAGCTGAAAAAGTTCTTGAAGATGTATTAAAAAAGAAAAAAATGAATTTTAAAATAAATAAAGGAGATGGTGCGTTTTATGGCCCTAAAATAGACTTTCATATAAAAGACTCCTTAGGAAGAACTTGGCAAACAGCAACAATACAACTTGATTTTGCAATGCCAGAAAGATTTGATCTTACTTACAATGATGAAAATAATCAACAAAAAAGACCTGTAATGCTTCATAGAACAGTTCTAGGTTCTTTAGAAAGATTCACAGGAATCTTGCTTGAACATACAAACGGCCACCTTCCTTTATGGCTAGCTCCAAAACAAATAAGAATTATTAATTTTACAGATAAAAACAATAAATCCTGTGAAAAATTAGAAAAAGAATTAAATGAACTTGGCTTCAGAGTTGACACTGACATAAAATCAGAACCAATTGGTGGCAAAATAAAAGCAGCAGAAATACTAAAGATTAATGTAATAATAGTTATCGGTAATAAAGAGGAAATGGAAGGAACTCTTGCTGTGAGAAGAAATGGAAAGATAGTCAATATGAAGAAAGAAGAGTTTATTAAAAAACTAACTGAAGAGATAAATAATAAAAATTAAAAATAATAAGATTCTCCTTCTTCTAGATACTTAATACCGCTATCAGTCATTTTATATTTAAAATAACAACCAATATTTGTATAATTTTTTTCAAATGGAGTTATGAACCCCTTTTCCTTTAGATAAGCGATGTTATTACTAACTAAAATTAAACTTTTATTAATATCTCTAGCAATATCACTTCTTCTGTAATTACCTGATTGGATTGACAACAATATTTTCTTATGAAAAATTCTTGAAGGATTTTTATTAAACTCGGTTATAATTTTTCTTAATTTATCTTGCCTTTTACTATGTAGAGGTTTAATAATTCTGTAGAATCTTTTAAGATTAATAATATGATGAATAGTTAATCTATAAATTGGCCTAGACCTACTTTTCTCTTCTTTATAGATCTTAGATTTTATTTTTAAAATATCTAATATTTTTTGAAGTTTATTTATCCAAATTAAACTCTGAGAAGAAATAGTAATACTTCTGGAACCTATAAAATTTACACTTCCTTCTGCATCAAAAGCCCCCCTTATAGCTGCAATTCCAAAACTTCTATTTTTCATTACAAAATCACTAATATTAATCTCATTTTTTTTACCGACAGGAACCTCTAAAATTTTATTAAAGAGGTATGCTAATAAATAAGAACGAATTATAAGAAAATTTACATCATCTTTCTTATAAATAAACAAATGTTTCTTATCAAGCCCTAATGAAATAAAAAAATCTTTTACATAATCTATAAGGACCTTATTATTATTAACTAAAACTAAATAATGAAACTTGGAGGGTATATGTCCATCACCTTTTATCAATTCAGAAACATAAACCCATTTTTCATCTATTTCTATAATGGGGCCTAGTTTAATATAATTTCCCGTGGAATTTATCTTTAGTTGGATATTATTTTGAAAGTCTATTAAATTTAAATTAAGTAAAGCAACTAATCTATTAAATAAATCAAGAGGAACCGCTCTAGAACCATTTTTATATCTGCTTAAATTTTTTAAAGAAATTCCTAAAAATCTGCTCCACCTAGTTAAGCTTCTTCCATAAAATAATTTATCAATTAGAATTTTATCTAATTTTATTTTTGTATTTTCAGGCAGATAATGCAGAATATTAATTTCCATATTAGATAATATTAATTGGAGAATATAAATCTTCTTATTATAAAGAAGAACAATCCGGAAATCTTGCAGTAAGAAAAGATAACAAAGTTACACAAATAAAAAAAGAAACTTTTATAAAACAAATAGAAAAAGAAGTTAAGGAAAAATTATAATCTACTTCAATAAACCCTCTATTCCTTCATATAACCTTAAAGAATCAGAATAAGATTCAGTACCTTGAAATCTAAACTGAACTCCATTGAATCTCGCTTGAACTCTTTGATCTAATTCTAAAGTTACTTTTCTATTATCCTCATCCATTTGATGTCTTAAAAGTTTAATTCTAACTCTGTTTTTATACCCCTGACTCCTATCACATAAATGAAAAAAACTACTTGCTTCAAAAGTCTTTCCCTGATAACTTCTCCATTGTCCTAAATCATAATATTGCAATGCTAATCCATAAAATAAAGCTCTTACTTTTTCTTCACTTTTTAAACTAGAATCATTGAGTATCAATCTAAAATCATTATCGGAAAATCTATGTTTAAGTTTTAATTTTGGTCCACTTACTTTTGGGAGAGATAAAAAATCTACACCTATAAGCATTACTGCTTTACCAAATGTTTCAAAGCACTTTCTAGCATACATTGTAAGATAAGAATCTTTTTCATAAACACGAGAATGAACAAAATCTTCAGGTTTATCGCCTAATTCTCTTAATCTTTGAAAGAGCAGTTTAAGTTTCCACTCTCTGCAATTTTTTGGTGATTCAATTCCAGCTGAGAATAATGCTTTTCCCCAAAAATCACATCCAACTCCAGTATCATATAATCTTCTTGCAGCATCATAAAGTTGAGGAAAATTTTCTCTAAATTTCACAGTATGCATATCTGCTCTTTGAGATAAATCATTCAAAGACTTAGAAAGTGCTCTCCTTTTTATTTCCAAGGTCCTATCTCTAACTTCACCATCAAACCATCTTCCAGCCCACACTAAATCATATTTATGACTTCTCATTAATTCTTCAAAGCAAGGAATATCAGGAGATTGATGTAATCTATCAACTATTTTTAATACTTCGCTTTTATCTGGCATTATTTTATCAATTAAAGATAGTTTAAAAACTATTATTTATTCTAAAACATATGTCGCCTAAAAAACTCCCAAAACCAAACTTAAATCTCCCACTTGTATTCTCAGAAAAAATAACTCCAAAAAAAGAAATAGTAATAAGAACTCAAGAAGAGATTGATTCCTATAAAAAAGCCATTGGCTATAGAAAAGCGAGAATAAAACGCTATGGCAAAGTTCCTGCAAAAAAAGCAAGATAAAATCAAAAAATCTAAAAACCCATTATTTCTAACAATAACTATGAGAATTGTAACCCCTAGATTAGTTATAAGGGAATTTCAAGAAAAAGACATAGCAAACCTAGTTGCAAATATAAATAATTTAAATGTTTCAAGATATCTTTCATTAGTTCCATATCCTTACCATAAAAAAGATGCTAAATTTTGGGTGCATCATAATCAGGGAGAAGCAAGAAAAAGACCTCGTAAAAATTATGATTTAGGAATTGAATTAAAATCAACCCATGAATTAATTGGGGGAATTGGTCTTTGCAAAATAGACAGATTTGTAGGAAAAGCAACAATGGGTTATTGGCTTGGAGAAGATTATTGGAGACAAGGAATAATGAGTGAAGCAGCAAGAGCAATGATAGATTTTGCATTTAATAAATTAGGTTTAACAAGAATAGATATAGAAGCATTTACAAAAAATATTCCTTCAAATGGGCTTATTAAAAGTCTAAGATTCAAATACGAAGGAACAAGCCAAAGATGTCACAGAGCAAAATCCACAGGCCAATGGCATGATGCAAATTTTTATGGTTTATTAAGAAAAGATTATAAAAAATAATCCCACCATAATCTTAATAAACCCCTCAAATTATTAATATTTATAAAAAAAGTAGTATGAATAATTGGGTAAATAGAATTGACAACAAATCTGCCCACTTAACCTCATTTTACATTAGCTACTAATAATAAACATAAAACTAAACAATAAAATGATAAAGAAAAAGGATTCAAACGGAATGACCACTAATCAATTGATACTCAATAAAATATATAATGGGAAATATTTAAATGTATGGAAAATAACAAAAAATGGGTATAAAAGAAACACTTGAAATTTTGGAATTATCAGAAGAATTCATCAACTTCAAAGAAAAAAATCCAGATGCAGAAATGTGTGCAGGATTTTTTATAATTGATTTTTTTGGAAATGACAATAAAAGAAGCATTGATTTTAAAGTAGGAGACAAGATATTTACCTGCTCATTAAGAGATGATGACTCTATTAAAATACAGGAAGATAAATTAGTAGAAGTGGAAGGAACAAAATTTCCAGAACTTCAAACAATAAATCCAAATATAAAAGTAGATGCAGAAGATGCAATTGGAATTGCAAAAACAAGAACATTAGATGAAGGAATAGCTGCAAAATACAATAAAGCAATATCTGTTCTTCAAAAACATGAAGGAAAACAAGTCTGGAACATAACTGCAATGCTTGATGGACTAATAATTCTCCACATATTAGTTAACGCAGATTCAGGAGAAATAATCAAATTTGAAAGAAAATCAATGATGGATTTAATCAAGAAAAAATAATTCTAAACAACAATCAAATCCCAATCAAAAAAATTAAAATCCCAACAACCTATAAATTTATTTTTTCTTATAGGCCTATTAGGCATTGCACCCTGTGGTCCAGAATCATGAGCATAAACAAAATTCTTGCCCATTCCAGTCAAAGTTATATAATGTCCATTTTGTTTTAATATACCTAAAGTTTGGTCAGTCAATTTGTCATAACTAATCATACAAATAACTGCTCTCCCTTGTTCAATAAATTTCATTAACTCTTCTAAAGAAGGCCTTTGTGTTCTAACTTCAAATAATCCTTTAATTCTAACTGTATCAAAAGATTTTTTTAATAAGTCTCTATTAAAATATTTTGAAATTCTCTCGCAATATTCTCTTTCTATTCTACTTGCCAGTTCATTAAAAGAAATGTCTTGAAAAAAAGGTCTAACAGGATAATAAAAACCAAAACCTAATTCATTAAGAGCAGAAGCAATCTGAAACATAGAAATCGAATTTTCTCCATTTGAGCCAAATAATTTATCTAATTCAGGATAATTTTTTTAACAGCTTTGTAAGCTAAAACAGATCTTAAAGCCGCCTGAGCACATCTACTTCCTTCACTTACATAAAAAGGAATTTCTAATAAATTTGACATAAAATTAAAAAACAAAACCAGTCTTTTAAGTTTTATTGTTTTACAACTATATAATAGTAAATTAATAAAAACTTTTAAACTAACTGGATTACTCCATATTATGCAATTAACAAGAGAATTGTTTGTTTTACCTCAAGAAAGAGATTTTATTCTTTATGCTCCATTGGATAATACTGCTTTAAAAGTTAGTTCAGGAGTTATAGACATTCTCAGAAAAATTAGAGACAGGAAAGCTTGCACAGAACAAGAGCAAGCATTAGTAGAATGTTTAAAGAGATCTGGAATTATTAAGGATAAAACTGAAGAACCATCATCTTTAGATTGTAAACTCAAAGGAGGTAATGGAGAGATTTATTCTCCAACTTATGCAACACTAATCCCCACCTATAACTGTAATCTTAGATGTGTTTATTGTTATTCAAATGGCGGAGAAAGTCCAACTAAAATTATGGAATTCAATGTTGCAAAATCTGCAATAAATCTAGCTATTGAAAATGCAAAGAGATTAGAAACAGGAGAAACTGGTTTAGAATTTCATGGAGGAGGTGAACCATTCTTACCAGCTAATATGGAATTAATCAAAAGAAGTTTGGACTATTTCAGAAAAAATGCAGAAAAATCAGGACTAAAATACACTGTAGGAAGTGTAACAAATGGTGTTATGAATCAAAAAGATTTAGAGTGGATAGTTCAAACTTTCAGTCACTTAAACATTTCTTTAGATGGTCCAGAAGATATTCAAAATTCCCAAAGACCAAAACCTAGAAACTTGCCTTCCTATGAGGATGTCATGAGAACAATTACCTATTTAGAAGGGAAAAAATTCAAATATGGAATAAGAGCTACAATAACCGCAGAAAGTGTTGACAGGATGCCAGAAATAATTGAATTTTTTCATTCAATATCAACAAGTGATTCCTTTCACGTAGAACCCTTATTTGAATGTGGAAGATGTAAAACAACAAATGCAAAAGCACCAGAACCGCAAACTTTCTTAAAAAGATTTTTAGAAGCAAGAGAGACTGCCAAGAAATTAGGAATTAAAATCTATTACTCCGGAGCAAGAATAAACTGCCTAAGTACCTCTTTCTGCGGAGCATCTGGAGAAAATTTTTTTGTTAATCCTAATGGAAATGTAATAACTTGTCCAGAAACTTCCAGAGAAACAGATCCAGATTTTAGTATGTTCCACATAGGAAGTTATGATTCATCAACACAATCCTTTAGATTCCATCAAGACAAAATAAGATTGCTTAAATCAAGAACTATTGATAATATACCTCATTGTTCAAATTGCTTTGCCAAGTATAACTGCTCTGGAGACTGTCCTGCAAAGTCTTATTCACAATCAAGAAATCTATTTGATACCTCATCAAATCCAAGATGCCTAATAAACAGAGAATTATTAAAACAAGAAATCTATGAAAGATTAGAAAAACCTACAGAAGTACAAAAACCATGAAAACAATAGATATTTGCAATAACCTAAATATTTAAGAATATAAAAAATATAAAAAATATAATGATAACAGCACCCAATGACAGGTTAGAAAATTTTGAAGAAATAGCTATTTTAAATGAACCACAGATAATTACTTCATGTAGACTGATGGATAAAGATCCAATAGCTAATTGTGTATGTCATAACTATCCAGGACCTAAGTGTGAATGTCAATGTCAAGACTATACTCAGGTACCATGTGGATGTAACTCTCTTGGATGTAAATATGAACGATCTAGAAATTAATCTACTAATAAAATTCTATAAATAAACACTCCACGAAAAAAATAATTATCTCCCTACAAGAAAACCAGCCTCAACCCAAGCACCATAATTTCCTCTCAATCTGTAAATATTCTCAAAATCATAATTTATCAATTCATCAACTGCCTTTAAAGAATCCACATCATTTCTTGAATAAATTAAATAATCTTTACTTTTATCTAAATCCTTGATGACCCTATAAAAAGAACCATTTGCAATAGGATGATTAATTGCATTAACAATATGTCCTGAATTATAATTAGAAGAAACATCAATTATTACAAAATCAGAATTATCTTTATTATTCTCAATTAATTTTTTAGCCTCAATTATAGTAATATCCTTGTAAGACTGGCTTACATCAGGCATTATCACACTATCTGGAACATCCAAAGGGCTATGATAATCAAGAACAACTTTTTCTTTTCCAAAATCAAGATTAATCAAAAAAAAGACAGCTACACTAAAAACTATTACAAATAATATCAATCCAACATTAACTAATTTTTTTTTCATTTTTATAAATGTAAATCTTGTTTTAAATAGTTTACCCTTAACTAATTTTTTTCAAAGAGGGCTCCAATCTTATTTAGATCTTGTTTCTACCCGAGGACTCTTTTCAAAGAGGGCTCCAATCTTATTTAGATCTTGTTTCTACCCGAGGACTCTTTTCAAAGAGGGCTCTATGATTCAGCCACAATAAAACCAACACCGGAACAATAAATATCCAATCAACAAAATAAACCAATCCTAAGCAAATCAAAGCTATTATTGAATAAATAACAACCTTCCAATTAACATTCCTATTTTTCTTTTCAATATTATTTTTCTTTTTCATATGAACATTAATATTAACTTATAAACCTGCTTCCAAATGCTAAAATCCCATGAATCAATGCAAGAACAATAGTTATAATAACAAATACCTTATGCCAAACAAATTTCACTTTCCCCCTCATTACCAATAATCCAAAAACAGCCGCAATAATCATAGTAATAAAGGTTAATGTGCCTAAATAAACTAACAAAGGAACCCCTAGAATATTATAATATGCAATTTGAATTATACTCATGCCAATTAAAACGAATCTTACCTTATATAATTTCCCTTTTGTAATATGTCTTAACAAACAACTGATTATTTATATAATCTTCTTATTAGAAAAAATAAGAAGACTTTTTAAATCTAAGATACTAATTAAATATGTAAAAATGAGGCAAAAATGCAATGGGTGAAATAGATGATATTATAAAAAAAGTAGTTCCCTACTATAAAAAAAGAAAAGCTTCTTCAGAATATGAAATAACCTATGATTCTTCAACAGAACAATTAGAACCTGTTTATTTTTGGATATTGGATTTTATGGAAAAAATGTTTAGAAAAACAGAAAAATTAACAGATAATTTTGCATCTTCCCCAGGTTCAGGACATTTCTCAGAACTGCAGGGAAAAGCAAGCCAGATGCAGCAAGAAGCATCAAGAGTCTTAGGAACAGTGAATAATATTCTTAAAGGAATAATAAATCTTATCTATGATTTAAAAGAATTTAAGCTGAGATTAAGCCATTATGATGCTGCAAATTCAAAGGATAAAATAACAAAAGAATCAGGAATTCTTGCATTAAAGCAAATATGGATGGATAAAGTAGATCTTGCTCAAAGAGGACAAGGAAGCCTTAATGCCCTTTCTTCTGGAAATCTGCAATTTGTAACATTAAGAGACGCTTTTATGATAGTAGATTCTCCTGAAAAAGTAGATGAATTAGATCTAAATGACAGAGTAAAAAGAATATTAAAACCAAGAATACAGGAATTTTTAGAGTGGAGAAAAAGAAGTGAACAAGAATTAAGAAAAAGATATGAAATTGAAAAAATTTATTTAAAAAGCCAGGTAAATGCATTGAAATTAAATACAAGATGGGCAAGACCATATTTAATTGCAGCAGAAAAACTCAGGCAAAATGAATCAATTTCATCAAGACCGGATTTAGTAACTGCATTTAATACAATTTTTCTTCAACTAACTTTAATGGGAATTGATCCAATCAATGTAAAAGATGAAGTAATGGATAAAAAACTTCCAAGAGATTTTGTTAAAATGGAAAAGAATTTAAGAAAATACAATGCAGTTTCAGTGATTGATTTTGAATACAGAGGAATACCAAGCAAAGCAGGACAACATTATACTTTTGGAGGAAGAGTGAATGTAAAATTCAGAGGATATGGACTAACAGATAAAGAAATAGAACTTGTAAAACTTGAATTAAACAAATCAAATATGCAGGCAGCACTTTCTTTAGTTGATGGAATGACAAAGGATTCATTAGAGCAAATACAAGTGGACATTGATGAAATATTATCAGATAAATCCCAAGAACAAAAAAACAAAGAAGAAGATTTAAATCCATTTTCAGCAATTTTTTCAATATTTAAATCAGAAACAAAAGAAGAGAAGAAAAAAGAAGAAGACATGAGTGATGAAGAAAAATACAAAAAAATAGAAAAAGAAGTAAAAAAGTCAGAAAACTATGCAGAACAATACATAAGAAATTATTCAGCAGCACAAGGGGGGAGCAAAGCATTCACAGTTTATGATGTATACAAAAAAGGACATGGAATGCCTGGATTCCCATTCCCATATTCAGAAGAGTTTGAAACAAAACTCCCTATATCTGCTGCAGAAAAATGGTTCTTGAATAAAAAACAAACCTAACAAAAGATAATAAAGCAAACCTTAAATAATTCTTATATCTAGACTAACAATGGCAAAAAAACCAAGAAAAATAAAAGTAGAATTTTCAAAGGAAAAAATAAAAATAGAAAAAAAGGAAGATGAAGAAAATACAAGTGAACTAGAATCAATAATTACAACAAAAACTGATACAATAATAAAAGTATCTCCTGTAATGGAAATGAGCCAACAGCCCCTTGAGGCTCAGTTAGCAGATGTTCCTGCAACAAATCCAGATAAAAAAGATGATAATGCAAACCAAATTCCAATGTATGAATCAATAAAATACTCTTCTCCAAATTCAAATTATCAAGAATCTGTCTATCAAACAATCAATTTTCAAACCCCTCCTAACAATATTACACTAGGTTCAACACCTCAACAAGATTTTTTCAAAAGTCCAACATTAGGATTTCAACAAAACAATCCATTTGAAACAAAAGGTTATCCCAAAAATCCTGAACAAAATTATGAATCAAGAACATCTGATGAAATCCAAAAGCAAAAAAGAAGACGAATGTAATAATTACAAAACTATATAAACAAAATTCCATTTATCTAAATATCAATAAGGTGATAAAATGACAAGCTATGAAACTCTCTACAAAGGTTCTGAAGATATATTCATGCCCAAATATGCTCCTTCAGGCTATAATTCAGAAATAAGCTCATTAGGACTTGCAACAGACCCAAGAACAGCAACCCAATTAAATGAACTTAATATAAAAATGAATCCTGGCTCAAGGCACATGGAAGTTGGTGCACTAGGCCAGGAAGTTATGGATTCTATTCCAAAACAGCATTTTGAAGAAATGCGAAGACTAGCAAAAAATACAGGAGTATCTCTTTCTTTTCATGCACCAATAATTGAAGCATCAGGAGTAGGGCAAAGAGGTGGTTGGGAAGAGGTAAATAGAATAGGTGCAGAAAGACAAATAGAATCCACATTAAAAAGAGCCCATGATCTTGATCCAAAAGGCAATGTTAATGTCACTGTGCACTCTTCAGCACAGCTTCCTGAAATGATAACTAGGTTAAAGGAAGATGGTAAAGAAAGAACAACAGGAATGCTTATAATAAATCCAGAAACTGGAAAAGTTCATCAAATAGAATATGAAAAAAGATATTTTCCAAAAGAAGGTGAAACAACAGGAGAATTCACAGGAAAAGAAAGATTTTTTAATCCAGAAGAAGAACTAGCAAAAATAAACAAAGAAACCTGGACAGCACAACTATCAGATATAAACAGAAATCTAAGCAATGGACAAGATGTTCTAGATAGAGTAAGAAAACAATATCCGATTCCAGAAGACACATACAAAGAAATTGCAAAAGGAAAAGATTTTGATTCATTAAAAGAAATAGATAAGGATGTTTTCAAAGACATTCAAAGAAATGTTATTCACGGACAAATCTATCTAAAAGATGCCTACACAAATCTTCAAAAAGTATTTGATAGAGCCTATCAAACAGCAGATGGAGAAAATAAAAGAAAATTAAAAAAATATGCTGAAGAAATAAGTCCATTAATAAAAAAAGAAGTTGAACAAGACCCACAAATTTTAGCACAGGTTGTTGAAAAAGGAGTTAGAGTATTGAATGATTTAGAAGAAACTCCCAAGTTATGGAAAAAAATGAATGATTTTGTTGTTGAACAATCAGCAAAAACCTATGGAAACGCAGCAACAAATACCTGGAAAGAATTTCATGAAACAGCACCTGTATTGACAATAGAAAATCCGCCAGCAGGTTCTGGATTATCAAGAGCAGAAGACTTAAAAAAATTAATAGAAGAATCAAGAAAAGTTGTTGTAGAAAATTTAAAAAAAGAAGGTGTTTCAAAATCTGAAGCAGAAAAAACAGCAGCAAATCTTATAAGTGCAACCTGGGATGTAGGACATATAAACATGATAAGAAAAATGGGATTTTCTGAAAAAGATGTTATTAGGGAAGCTGAAATAATTGCCCCCTTTGTAAAACATGTTCATCTCTCTGATAATTTTGGTTTAGAACACACAGAACTTCCAATGGGAATGGGAAATGTTCCATTAAAAGAAGTTATGAAAAAATTAGGTGAAAAAGGATTTGAAGGAAAAAAAATAATAGAAGCTGGAAATTGGTGGCAGCATTTTGCAGAAAAAGGTGGAGGAAATCCATTCAAGCCAAGCATAGAAGGAATGAATTCTCCATTATATTCCACAGCCCCAACTAACTACTGGTCAACCCCCCCTGGATTTGGAGCCTATTACTCAGGACAAGGTGCAATCAATCCAGCTGTCCATCATAAATTATATGGAGCAGGATTTGAAAATCTTCCAATGGAATTAGGTGGAGAAATTCCAGGAGAGCGCGGTAGATTTTCAGGTGCACCAAATCAGTAAAAACTGATCATGTTTATACTAATTAACAGATAGTTAATCATATCGTAGATGGGTTAAACCCTTATAATAATTTCAACAGAAAGATTTATATAGCAGTTATAGTTACTATATAACATGGAAAAAACAACTATACAAATCAATTTTGAAACTCTTGAAAGATTGAAATCTCTTAAAAATTCTGAAAGACAATCTTATGACGAACTCTTAAATAGTTTAATAAATAATTGTGAAGAAGAACGTTTAAGTGAAGAAGAGATTAATGAAATACAAAAAGGTTTGGAAGATGTTAAAAAAGGAAGAGTTTATCCTATTGAAGTTGTAGCAAGAGAATTAGGAATTGCTCTAAAATAAAATGTTTCAAATTGAATTAACTGAAACAGCAAAAGATTTTCTTAAAAAATTACAAAAAAAGGATGCTGAAATCATCTTAAATAAGATATATTCAATTAGGGAAAATCCTTACAGATTTTTAAAAAGATTACAAGGTGAAAAATTATGGAGATTAAGAATTGGAGATTATCGAGCTGTTGTTGATGTTATTGTTTTGATGAACAAAATTATTGTAATTAGAATTGGTCACAGAAAAAATATTTATGATTAAACTTTTTATAAGGAAATATTTAAAAACAAACATATCTTTTAAATAATAGGTAATCAATTAACAATATCATAAAACAATAGAAACTAATCTAACAAAGCTAAATCAAATAAAATGAGTTTTACATTAGCTAACAATAAACAAATAACAAAAAAGAGCTGAAATGAAACCAAAAAATCATAAACATTCTAAAATTCCAAAAATAGATACTACCAGATTTCCATCATTACAATTAAAAACAGAAAGAGAAATTGCAATGGACTTTGCAGAAAAAGCCTATAGAAAATTCGACAAACTTTTAAAATCAGTAATACTTTTTGGTTCAACTGCAAAAGGAACAAACACAGCAGAATCAGACATTGACATAATTCTTATTGTAGATGATGCAATGATAAAGTTTGATGAAGCACTAGTTCTATGGTATAGAGAAGAATTAGGAAAAATAATTCAATCAAGCCCTTATAAAAAAGAGCTCCATATCAATACCATAAGGCTCACAACTTGGTGGAACGATTTATTAAAAGGAGACCCTGTTGTTTTAAATGTAATAAGATATGGTGAACCAATAATAGATTTTGGAGGATTCTTTGATCCATTAAAAATACTTTTAGAAGATGGAAAAATAAAACCAACACCAGAGTCAATGTATACCATGCTTAACAGAGTTCCAATGCATATTGTAAAAAGCAAACTAGCTGAAATGAGTGCAATAGAAGGATGTTATTGGGCAATGGTTGAATCAGCCCAGTCATTATTAATGGCAATAAACATTACTCCTCCGAGTCCAGAACACATACCAGTAATGCTAAGAGAACATTTCGTTGATAAAAATCTATTAAAAAATTATTATGTTAATAATTTTAAAGATGTTTATGACTTGCATAGGCAAATAATCCATGGGGAAATAAAAGATATTGATGGAAAAATAATAGATGAAATGCAAAGCAAAGCAGAAGATTTTTTCAAAACTTGTGTAGGTATTATTAACAGTATAATTAAGTAAATATAATTAAAAACTAATCTGTTTATTAATAACATATACTTTTTTACAATCACTGATTATTGTACTGCATAAATACCAACATTCCTCATTATTCTATATCAAATATTAATTTAACTGCTCTTCTTATCATTATTTTACATTAGCTAATAATTTGTATTAAATATCATATAAATATAATTTTCTACAATGCAAACTAATTATTGTCCTACAGAAGATACTGATTAATCTATTCTTCCAGCATTAATAATAAATCTTCTCATTATATTACATTAACTAATAATTAATCCACTATATTTTTATAAAACTAAATAATTTCTTGCTAATATACTACCCATTGTCTTACATTAGCTATTAATATACACAGAAAATAATAAGAATTTATTATTTTACATTAACTAATAAGAAAAAGTTACTTTTTCTTTTTACTTTCTTTTTCTGATTCAACAGATTTTATAATAGTTTCATAGAATGGTCTAGCTTCTTTATATGTATCTGGCATTGTTGCAGCCACATAACCTGCTAAATCTTTTCCAACTAAAGCATAGAATTCCTTTTCTTTTTCTGCAACTATTCCGCCAAATCTTAGTTCAACAAAATGTTTATTTGCAGCACTATTTGAAACAATCGCAATATTTCCTTCCTCATCTCTAGCAATGCTAAGTTTTCCTTCTTTAGTTTCATTAATTTGACCACCAGCTAAAGTAATCAGTGCTTTTAAGTATAAAGGATTTTTTTCATGTTTTGCATAATCTTCAATAACTTTTCTAGCCATAAATCCAAAATAACTATCATCCTTTCCTTTGCTTAATGGAGCACCTTGATATTCACCTAAAATTCCTTTCATAGGCGCAAGTTCTTTATGTAATTTAACAGCATCTCCATATTTCTTTCCAAGTCCTTTTCTTGCAACAGGCTCATAAGAAAAAATAGCTCTTGGTAATGCTTTTTTTACATCTTTATCATTAAGTAAAGATACTAGATTTTTCCGGTTCTTTAAAAAATCTCTTTCAAATGTTTGATAAGCATCTGGAATACCAGCTTCTAAAAAATTAACTTTATGTCTAGAATTATCAACATGCATTAAAGTATCCGCAGCTTCAGGAGAATGTCTTCCAGCAGCTAAAGCAGCAGCATTAGCACTCTGAAATTCCTTTTTGGCATCCTCTAAGCTAGTTTCATAGTTCTGCACTTCTAAGAATGATTCCCTCATTATTTCATACAAACTTGGTTTTTTCTTTTTAGCCATTTTGATTGTTATTTATCTGTATTTTTATTGATTTCTATAGTGAATTATACTATTTAAATCTTTCTCCTGTAAGAACTACCTAGTAGTAACAAAAGAGTTAAGTTTAAAAACCTACAATAAATAGTAAGAATATGGCTACTGATTTAAGAACTTTAAGAGCTACAATACCCTCACCTGATTTTAGTATGAGCTATACTTCAAGAGAAGGAGAAAGAATAACATTAAAAGTAGGAACAATATTTCAAGTATATGATCGCTTTCATAAAGAACCTACTGGAAAAGGAATTTTATTTTTAGTTCATGGCCAAGGACAAGAACCAATAAGAGGAAACCAAGTTTATGAAAGAATTTTAAGACAAGATGCTATTGATGAATTAAATCAAGCTAAAGAAAATCAAGATGATGCAGAAACATTCAGGCAGACAATTGAATCTTTATTAAACGAATTATAAAAATGAGACAAATATTAACTACACAGCAAATAGAACAATTAAGAAATCAAGAAAGATTTGATTTTAACTATATGTCTCAAAAATATCTAGAACAACTAATCTCAGAATTACCAAGAAAACCAATTAATACTTCTCTAGATTTAACTCAAGGACAAACCGAATTAGTAATCTGCAGGCAATGTAGAGAACTATATCAACCAAACGAACATCAAGATGTATATGGAAAAATAACATCTAATACCCTAATAGTAACAGGGCCTTTTTGCTCACCATGCGCTATGCAAATTGGAAGAAAATTACTTTAATCATATCTTCTATCAAATATAAGTAGTTATTACAACCTATAGGACATTATCTTTATCTCAAAAATGGATTTTATTATTAGTCACAAAAAGATATCTAGTATCACTAAATCCTTCGGATTTGTACCCACACATAAATGCTTCAGGAATTAAAAATTCCTGATAGTGCTCAGAAATCCATAAAAGATTTCTGACATGTGGGTTTGTACGGATTTGGGGAGAACCAGAAAAAATCCAGGTAACTTAAGACCACTACATAAATGTAGTGGATTTTTTATGTGTATTAAGTAAAGTATATCTTCTAACTGCTGCTTGATTTATCTTATCAAATTCTATGCATTAATAATCATTATTATTAATGAAAATAACAATCAACAAAACCACCAAAATACCCCCTTCCAGGTTTTACTTGTCTTCCAAATCCAATTTCAAAAAATCTTATATAAACCTCTATATCTCCACTATTAGGGGCCTTTCCTATAATATAATTTCCATCTAAAACCTGTGTCAAAGTCAATATTCTACCAGTTCTTCTTTCAAGAAATCCAATTGCAGTATTTCTATCATCTGCATCATACCAACCAATTCCCTCTTGTTCAAAAATCCTATTGAATGTATATCTAGATTCAGATAACTTACTATTTATTCTGCTTTCTAGCTCAAGAATTCTTCCAAAATCAACTTCTTTATCTAAATAAACATCCTCCAGTTCAGTCCTAAGTTCAACAACAGATTTTTCAGGAATTAATTCTTCTGCAATAAAACCTTTTACAAAAATATTCCCATTTTCAGAATCTGCAGATATTCCAATCAAACTCTTTTTAGGTAAAAGCGGTTTCATTCCCTCTGCTTCAAATCTTGCATTTAATTTTTCAGATATCTCTAGCTCAGCTATAAAATCTTCTAACTTGTCATCAGGATAATATGTACGAGTAAGTCTACTCTCTTGTCTATAATATTTTATTGCAATAGGTCCATCACTATTTTCAGCCAGATATCTTATTCTTTCAGGCAATTTATCCAAATCAACTTTAGAAGGATCTATCAAATAAACTTCTTTGATATTTCCCTGATCATTTCTAACAATTCCAGGCTCTTGTCCAACAAGTCTATCTAAAGCATCTTTTTCATCATAAAGATTATCTAATTCTTGAGGTGAAACTTGTTTAACCCCTGCAAATTCAGGATCCAAATACTTATTTGGAACAGGCTTATTATGCACCAGCACATTCCCAGCAAAATAATTCTCATAATTATCAACTTTTAAATTATAAACTTCAACATTTTCATTAACATCCTTAATTCCAATTATCCTCACAATCTTTCCATCAACAGTCAAAAGCTCATCACCAACATTTAACTCAGAAGCTTTAACCCAAGAATTATTAACAAAAAATGGATGCTCACCTGTAACTTTCAATATATTTTTACTTCCATTATCAAACAAATCAAATGAACTTGCAATTGAAATTAAGCTTATCAAACTGATTACAATTAATAATATTAAAAATTCTCTTTTCCTATTCTTAAATATATTTTTCATTTTATCATTACCTCAATTATCTTGAAAAACTATATTTTTCGTTTGAGCTATGCAGTCCTTGCATAAAACAATGCTTGCTTCAATTTCTTCCTTATTATCTGCTGAAACAGTTGTTCCATATGTGTAATATTCTCTTTTTTCAATAACATTTGTCTCATGTCTTTCACTTTCATCATAGATTTCCAAAGCATCTATGAATCTATCATCTAAATTTATTTTATTTTCCTCTTTTAGATGTTTGACAAGAGCAATAGTACATTCCTGATTTCTACTTTCATATCCAAATTTCATGTTTATTGCAAGAAAACAATGATAGATGCAATAAAAAACAGCACTCATGCTCCAATCTGAAAATCCCCCATTGCTAAAATATTCAATTGCCTTAAGATTATGCTCTGCTTTTTGAATATGTTTTCTAGCTTCAGATAAATTTTGTTCCTTCAAAACCAATCCCCTATGTTTTGTTCCTTTTTTTAATTCTTCTTCTGCTTTTCTCAAGCACCATTCCACTTTTCTTTTTGCCTCGCTCATTTTATCAGTTTAATAAATTTATCTTGTCCAAATAACACAATGCCTGTTTTTATTATTTCAAGAATAACTTTATTATTTTTATGCAGGTCATTTAAAAAATCTTCTCCTATTTGCAGAATTAAATGAATTTTTTTATTAGAAATCTTGTTTTTTCCATTTATTATCTTTTGTATAATGGATTGATAATTTTGTTCTGAAACAACAAGTAAATCAATATCCTTTGCTGAATTTTCATTTTTTATAATTGAGCCGAATAATATTGCAAATAAAGATATTTCTTCAATTTCCTTAAATTCTTCAACCCATCTTTTATATTCCTGTGATTCTGCTATTAATGCATTTTCAACCAAGTTTTTTGTCATAGGATTTTCAAAATTCAAAGAAAAAATAATTGCTTTTCCAATCCTTTTAGAACTAACTATAAAATTTTTCTCAAGTTTTTTCAGTATTTTAAATGCACCAGGATGACTAATTCCAACTATTTTTGACATGCTTCTGCTATTATAAAATCCAAGCTTTTCTTTAAATAAAATAATAATTATTTTTTGTTCTTTTGTAAGTACCATGTTATATTTCCAATAAGTTAATATATATTAACTATTAATTAATATAGTATTTAAAACTTTCCCTATGCTGATAAAATCCCTATTTTTTTCATTTATTTAATAACAAGAATTAATATATAAAGATTAATAATATCAATTAGGATACTAAATCTAGTTTATAAGTTACTTCATAGTGGTAACTATTAGTAAGATTTAAAAACATAAAAATTCTGTTTATAACCATGACAAAATTATTATATTTGGTTGATGAAAACACTCCTGATTTTCAGGCTAAAAAAGAGCAAGTGAAGATAGTATGTGTCGGAGACAGTATAACTGGGTGGAACAATACAAGAGGAACTAGTTTTCCAAGTGGCCCCTATAGAACCTATCCAGTATTCCTACAAGAATCAACAGATACTCAAGTAGCTGATTGTGGTATATCTGGTGAAGAAAGTAAAGTAGCAACAATCAGAGCAAGAAAAGCTCTTGAACTTTTTCCATTTTCTGGATATTTCATAATAGGTTATGGAACAAATGATATTCCAACAGACCAAATAGAGATTATTTCTCCAAAAGTAATAAGAAGTTTAGAATCTGCTGTAAAAGAAATAAAACAAAGAGACAAAAGAATCATTTTAATAAATGTTTTAAATGTAAATTCAAGAAAATTTTCAAAGAGAGGATATGCAAATGCAGTCTTTCAAAGACAATTTCATAATTCAGCACTAAGAGAATATGCAACATCTAATAATATACCTCTAGCAGATATCTGCTCTGTTCTAAGAGATGAACATTTTGCAGATGCAGTTCATCCAAATGAAGAAGGGGCAAAATTAATAGCACAAGAGGTAGCAAAATTAATATACCGCTAAAATTTGGAAATAAAATGGAAATAAACGACAGAACTCAAAAATATAATAAAAAAGCTCTTAAAAGAAACTCAAGATTTCAATTGTTTTATTATAGATTAGGACAACCTCAAGATATAACAATATCTACATGCATTGGATTTAATTCAGAACAATGTGAACTACCAACACAACAAGGAAGAGTAGGATTTCTATTAAGAAAAGACATCAATGAAGATATAGCATATCTTAAGCAAAGATACTCTGCTTTAATTCCTCCAGGAAGAATAGCAAAAAGGGAATATGAGGTTGAAAAAATACAATTATTAAATCCAGAGAATGATTATGAAATAACTCTATCAATAAAAGACACTCAGTCATTACCTTCTCATGAATTCTTACAAAACCTAAGAACAGAAGATCCAGTAAGATTATTCACAGACCTAATAACACTAGCAGATTTTTTAAAGCAACAAAATGGGCAATCAAAACCAACAGAATACTATTCAAGAATACTAGCAGAAGAAATAGCAAGAGATTCAATGCCACATATAGGATATGATACCTCAATTTTAACAGACAATAGATTTCCATTAAAACAAGGTATATTTAAGTGCCCGACAGGTCTTGAAACAAAAGTTCCTTGCTCATATATACCTGACTTAAGACAAGCAGTTCTATTCGACCCATCCTTCTATAAAAGTATAATCGATGCAAAACAAAATCCAACAATAAAAATAAAAGGAAATTCAGACACTCTTCTTGGATTTGAATAATCAGTTATATATTATTATTTACTTAGTAAAAATACAACATGTTCATTTCTTCGCTTTATCTTACATAGCTATCAAATCTATTATTAATTATTTTGCATTTAATATTTTTTATATATTAATTGTATTCAAAACAACTATCTCAAACTTACTTGCACAAATCCCCTTCTCTCAAAATCTTGTTTTGGAATGACCATCGCATATGGCCTGATATAATCAGGATTTATCCCAGTATTCATAGAGCCTGAATACAATTTATATTCAGTAGGATCTATAATCACCATATAGGAATTTCCATCTATATCAAATTCTTTTGCAAGAAAAGTATGGGCTCTTTCCCTCCCAACATTATCAATTCCATGGAAAATTTTCCATCCACTATTGCTTCCACCAAGCGATTCTCTAATCAAAAGATTCTCACCAGTACAATCTAACATCTTAGAATTAATCAACTCGCTTAATGTTGGGGTGCCATCCTGAGATAACTTCAGATAGTTATAAAAAAGAATTTTTTGATCCAAAGTTTCAATTCTCATTGTCTCTATTGTTCTATAGCCTAAAAACGGAAGATCATCATACATTCTCTTTGAAAAACTTACAGCAGCACTATTTAGTTCATCAAAACTTGAAGTACTAGTTATTGAATCAAAAGATCTAGAAAACCTTGTTTCAATTGCGCTTTTTAAACCAGGCCTGACATTCTCAAAATCAACTATAATTATTTCAAGCATTCCATCTTCACTAAATCCTGGAACAAGATCTCTAGATTGTTTACCCCAATTATAAACAAAAACCTCATAATAGGATTCTGTAATGTCAGGAACAATCCTATTACTATTATGAACAATAACCCCCTCCCCAACAATAAAATCATTATATTTTTCTGCCCCTAGATTATAGACAAGAACATTTTCATCAACATCTTTAATCCCAACAATCCTAGCAATCTTTCCATCAACAGTCAAAAGCTCATCACCAACATTTAACTCAGAAGCTTTAACCCAAGAATTATTAACAAAAAATGGATGCTCACCTGTAACTTTCAATATATTTTTACTTCCATTATCAAACAAATCAAATGAACTTGCAATTGAAATTAAGCTTATCAAACTGATTACAATTAATAATACAAACAATCCTCTTTTTTTCATAACAAAATCAACCAATTTATCTATATAAAGATTAATAATATCTTGAGAATTACAAAAATTAATTTATAAGTTACTATCAAGTAATAACAAATCATTAGATTTATAAATAACAATAACTGCCCTTAATTATGATACCGTATAGGCATGGAGATTTATTCTCTTCAAACACAGATGCATTGGCTCATGGTTGTAATATAGTTGGAAAAATGAATGCAGGCATAGCCAGGGGTTTCAAAGAAAGATTTCCAGAAATGTATGAAGATTTTCAAAGAAGATGCAGAAAAGGAGAATTTCAATTGGGAACAGGTTATATTTATCAAAATCCTCAAAAGCCCCATGTAATAAATCTAGCAACGCAAGATGGAAGATACTCAGGATTAGGCTACATTGAAACATCATTAGAATGGATGTCTAGATTACAATTACCAAATATAAGCACAATTGCAATGCCAAAAATTGGATGTGGATTAGGCAGACAAAATTGGGAAGTTGTAGAAAAAATAATTGAAAAATATTTCAGTGAATCAAGACTAAATTTAGAGATTTGGACACCAAAATGACTGAAAGATTTAATGCAACTACTAGAGAAAATTCCCAAGGAATAGATACTGCATTGGATGTAAGTAGTTATGGAGAAGCCCCATATAACCTGTTTAGCCCATTCACCTATTCTCCAGAATTTAAAATACCAGTACCAGAACAAGTTGCATATGCAAACAGTGTAGAATCAATATGGCAAGGATTGAAATTAATAAATGGTTTTACTGACTTCAGTTTATTTACAAGAAGACCAAGAAAAAGAAAAGGAAATGTTGAAGCACATTTGTTAGGCAAAGAATCCATGGACATTTTAGAAGCAAGAAAAAAGATCTATAAACCATCTTATTTTTTTTACCTTCAAAACTATGTTCCAGAAGAAGTAAAAAATGAAGTTTTAGAAAAATCTTTAGATAGTCCTGTTTATTTTTATGATGTTGAAGACAATTTAGATATTAAAAATCCATCCCCATTAGCGCATTCTGTTTTCTTAAAACAATATTTTGATTTTTATTTTCAAGAAAGATTAAGGCAAATGAGATTAAAAGTAGATGAAGTCATGATACAAAAACAATTTGAAGATGAAACACAAGTAGAACCACTTATAAGAGTTCTAGCTATGTATAGAAGACTTACAAAACCAGAACAAGCATTACTTCAGCTTTCAATAAGACAACCTCATGCGAACCAACATAGATTTGAAACAAGATTTTATAGATCAATAGAAAAAGCTCTTCAAAATCTATAAATCATTAATATCCTTAATTTCCATTAAAATCCCTTTTCTCTTTAAAAGATCTTCTGCAATAATATCCCCATCAAAAGCTATTTTAATAGGTTTTCCAGGTTCTGCCTTCAACCATGCTTTATTCAAGGGATATCGTATTTTCACAATTACAACATCTTGAGCAGATTTTGCACCAAGTACCTGCCTTATTTCATTTTGAGATTTTCCTGTAAACCAACCAGACTCTGAAAAATAAATATAAGGGTCAAATGGGTTTATTCTTTCAAATTTCATTTGATTATATAAATTATCAGCTCCAATTTGTGATGTAAAATGATATCCAACAAATTCAATATATCCATTACCTATTGAAAGGCCTTGAACAGGTTTTCCATTTCTAAGAACTTGATTTCCTGCTAAAAAAATATCCACCTCATTAAGAACAACTTCACTAGACACTTGTAGATTTGATAAAGGCATATATCCTCCTGTTTTTCCACCAGGAAGGAATTTCTTTTCAGCCATTATTCTCTTTAAAATTTCAATTTGTTGATCATAACTATTCACCCCAGTTAATAATGATTTAGCTTCCTTACTAGTAACCCCTGCATTGACTAACCATTGCTTTAATTCCTCACTTAAAGATATTAAATTATCACCAAATACCCAATTATCTCCTAGAAGAGTTATTTGTTCATTACTTAAACCAGCTTCACCCAATCTCCAAACTTTGTCAATATTTCCAGTATTTGAATAATGAGACAGCAAAAGTGCTCTTTCTTGTTCAGGAGTTAATATTGATAATCCATTTTTTTCTAAAAGATAATTAGCATAATCAATCCTGTCAAGTTCAGCCAGAGTTATTCCTCCACTTTCAAGTCTTTGTTCTATTTGAGGAATTGATTCAACAGCATCAGAATTATGCACAATAATTCCCTGCCCAACAATAAAATCATTATACTCCTCAGCCTCTATATTATACACATCAACATTTTCATTAACATCTTTAATCCCAATTATCCTCGCAATTTTTCCATCAATAGTCAAAAGCTCATCACCAACATTCAAATCTTTAGCAACAACCCACTCACCATTTAAATAAAACGGATGTTCACCAGTAACTTTTAAAATGTTTTTATTATCAAACAAATCAAATGAACTTGCAATTGAAATTAAGCTTATCAAACTAATAACAATTAAAAATAATACAAACAATCCTCTTTTTTTCATAACCAAATCAAACAATTTATCTATATAAAGATTAATAATATCAACTAGGATACTAAACCTAGTTTATAAGTTACTTTATAGTGGTAACTATTAGGAAGATTTAAAAACCTATACCCTAATATGCTTTTATGGTTGAAACTCTTTTATTAAACAAATGGATTGAAAAAGAAAGATTTTCTTATGAGCTATTTTGGCCCTATCAAGAACCTCTAAATCCCGAAGATGCATCAGTTGATGTTTATCTAAAACTGCCCCAAGATCCTAAAACCTATGTAGGGACCTACATAACTCCTCGAGTAGTAGAAACATTAAGGCAAAAAGGAGAACAAGTAGAACAAACAGATAGAATTGTTCCAAGAATTTCTCACAAAACATTGGAATATAGCATTGAAAATCTAATCATAAGGGAGAGATTAAATCAAGTGTTCACAGAATCAGAAGAAAGTTAATCAAGGAAACTTATAACCTGGAGGATATAAAACCTGCAAATGGTCTATAACCCTTTTTTGACTACTATCTTTAAGAGAATATGCTAATATTATTAATTGAGATCTTTGACCCTCAATATGTTTAATTCTATAATATATCCTTTCTTTTCCCTGAGATGTAGCCTCTAGTACAGAATTACTTACTCCAGTAAGAGTATGGCTACCTTTTCCAGGATCTCCCCCACCTAATAACCTTTCAATCATAGCTTCCATTCTTTCACTAGTTTGATGACCAAACTTACTAGCTTCTTTTAAAAAAATTCTATCTTGTTTAACAACAGAACCAAAATCATATATATAACCTAATTCAGAGGTATCTTTAATAAATGTTGTAGCCCCATCTTTAAACCTTACACTGGTGCCAAAGAGATCATTTATTAATTCCACATCTTGCCCAAGACTTGCTTCAAAAAAAACAGTTTCACCATTACGCACCGCATTACTATTATGAACAATAACCCCCTCCCCAACAATAAAATCATTATATTTTTCTGCCCCTAGATTATAGACAAGAACATTTTCATCAACATCTTTAATCCCAACAATCCTAGCAATCTTTCCATCAATAGTAAAAAGCTCATCACCAACATGCAAATCTTTAGCAACAACCCAACTTCCATTACAGGAAAAATCTTGAGTTTGATTTTTACTGGACAGAGAATTAAAACAATTCTCTGTAACAAAAAATGGATGTTCATCTGTAACTTTTAATACATTTTTGTTGAAGTTAAAAGCAGAAACAAAAACTAAACTAATTACAATTAAAAAAATTATTAATATTAAAATAAAATAAACACCTGTTTTTCTATTTTTAAATAAATTTTTCATTTTATCATTCCCTCAATTATTCTAACAAAATTCTTAGCTCTTTTTAATGAAGTTTCTGCCTTGTTTTTTTCAGCTATGCTTCCAAGATTATATGTAAAAATCTTTCTTTTTTCAAGCTCATTCTTGAAATCAGAAATGAATTCTATTGATTTTCTTTCAGAAATCCTCAATAATTCTTCAGCTTCATCAACAGCATCTTTATACTCTTCAATAAACTGTTTTTCAATTTTATTATCCTCATTAAAAAAATAATGGACTAATGCATGATATGTGAAAATATGAATCCCAATCTCACTGTCAATTTTCTTTTTATATTTTGCAAGAAGTGCTGTTGCAGCAAAAAACATAGCATAATAAGAAATATTTATTATCCACATATTTGTTTCAATATCTTCTTCATCTTGTAATCTAAATAATCTATCTGAAAGAGTAACTGAAGAAATAGCTTTATTTAAGAAAAAGTCTTTGCTTTCAGGTATTGCTTCTTTAATTTTTCCTTCAGTTATCAAATTCTTGATTATACTTGTACTAGTTTTATATTTATCTTCCATATTTTTTTCTTAAATAATTTATATAAGTTTCAAAACCAGTCAATACATAATGATTTTTTAATACTTCATTTCCAACATTTAATTCTCTTTTATTTTCCCACATTTCAAATAAGCTTTTTTCACTAATAATATTAAGATCAATATTATACAAAGATAAAGCATTCTTAATTTTTTTATTAGTTATTTCTACTTCTTTTTCATCAGGAATTATGATTAATAAATCAATATCTGAACCTTTCAGATTCTTATTTTTTGCATGGCTTCCAAATATCAAAGAAACAAAATTCCCACAGTCTTTTAATTTTTCTTTAATAATTAACATTTCCATATTCTTTTTGCATAAATCCTCGGTTCGCTCAATTTCAACACAGATATAATAAAGATTATCTTTTGAAAAATTTAAATGAATAACTTTACTTTTTCCAATTTCATTAAGTATTATAAATCCATTTTTTTCTAGATTTTTGATGGTTTTAAATGTTTGAGGATATTTTTGCTTAAGTGACATTGAAACATTTCTCATAGTAGGATTATTGTTTAAATCATCAAACAAGAATTTCAATATTTTAATTTCATCATTCTTTAACATGTTTAAATTATTATAATGATTTTATTATAATATTAAAACAATATTATTATATATAAACCTTTCCACATATAAAAATTGATTTATCCAAGAATCTCATATTCAATTATTCTATAGCTGTCAGATTTTCTTACAAAAGTCATTGTAACATTAGAATCAACAACTAATTTCTTAGTCAAATCATAACTCTTAACAGAATCTCCTTCTTGAATATCTTCAATGTTTCTATAGCTTCCATCAGAAAGCATTATTCTTGTTCCTGCTAAGAAACAACCTGTTGGACTAGCAAAAGCAGCATCTAAACTGTCTACAGCTTCATCTAAATTTTGTTGAGCACCTCTTAATCCAGAACTAGCTCCAACTTGAAGATCCCTTTTTAATAAGTATTCTAATCCTTCAACTTCAGCAGAATCTGGAACAAATAATTTTTCTCCAGTTTCAGTTTCTATCATCCTAAGACCTTTTTGAGCCAAAGTTTCTGCAGTAGCATCAGCCTCTGCTCCAACAACCCTAAAAGCAGGAATTAATTTTAATTCTCCTCCAACCTCACTCTTAAATGCACCTGCAGCCTCGAGACTAAATTTACCAGCTACTTTTTCTAAAGTCTGAGTAACTAATCTCTCAAAACTTATCATAGCAGCAGCCTGAGCTGCAACTTCACCAACACCAATTCCATAAACCTCTCCTGGAATTTGATATGCACCAACAGATAATCCAGTTCCAAGAAGCAAATCAGTTGTAAAAGCTCCTAAATTTTCAGCCATTGTTGTTCTTAAAACACCTGCTCCTCCAAGAGTAGCTGCATTTAATCCTTCACCCATTAAACTTCCAACAGTACCAATAATTTTTCCACCATAGGATACAGAAGCAAAAGGCAGAAGAAGGGCTGCAGCTTGAAATGGATTTACATAAGTAAGAATATCATCTCTTATTGAAAAAACCTGTTGCATATATTTTTTACCAGGAGTATCGAGTGTTAAAGTTAAATCAGAATTTTTAATAGGATCTCTAAGAACCATCATATCAGGATTATTATCAATCTTAAAACTCCCACTAACAAGTCTAGCAATAAATTCAGAATCTTTTCCAGGATTCATTCCTTGCCTGATCCAATAAGATTCAAGTGTCTTTATTCTTTGTTCTTGATTCTGAGAATAAAATTCTTTCAATGTCAAACCATTATCTAAAGCATACATATTTGCAAATGCACCTAACTGTTGTTCTGTTAATTCTGCTGCAGCTGAATTTACATTAGCTAATAATTGCTCATTAGAAGTTGTAATACTAGCCGCCCTATTATAACCAATTGAAGATAAAAGTGTTTGATAAGCCTCTGTTTCTTCATTTCCCATTGAACCTACCATTTGACGAAGATAAGTTAATTGAACATTTTTTCCAAAGATTTGTGAATTTACATTATCTGAATTAAGGCTAATAGACTGTTCAAGGTATTTTAAAGCATCAGATCTACTTCCTGTTTCAGTAGCAATAATTGCAGCTTGCCTCATTGCCTCAGACCTGACCACATCAGAAAATTCAGAAGAACCAGATATGCTTAAATAACCATCAACAGATTGTTTAAAATCCCCTGTTTTCTTATAAGATTCTGCAAGACCAAAACTAGCAGCTAAAAATACATTCTCATTATTCCCTTTTGATTCTCTAATCAAATCTGAATAAATTTTTAAGGATTCGTCTTTGATTTTATTAACTTCTGAACCAATTTCATCCAAAGTTAAAAGAGCTACTCCCTCAGGCTTTACATCTTTACTCGCTGCTCTAAATTCCTGATATTTTAAACTTGCTTTATCCCCTATTAATTCAGCTAATCTTAATTGAGCAGTCATCCTAGATTCATCTTCCCTGTTTTGTGAATCTAAATAATCCCTAATTCTTCCGATAGATTTGTCAACATCACCTTCAAGTTTATTCTGATTATTTACAATATCAAGTTCTAATGCATCAATTTTACTTTTTATTTCAGGATCAAAATCATTGCTTCTTGTGATTTCAAGCTCTGCTTGAAGTTGCTCTAGTCTAGCTTTTGCATAAGCTTTTTCAACCAAAACATTTTCTGAATTAAATAATAAATTAGAAAGAGACATGGTTTCACTAACCTTACTTAAAGCAACAACCTTTGTGTCTGTTTCCTTTCCATTAATAAAAGACTTAATTGAAATAGAAAAATCATCATTTGTATAGACAATATTAGCTAAAGTTTCCTTTTGGTCCTTACCAGTTGCTTTTACAACAAATTCAGGACCAAAACCATTTCTATCAGAAAGACCTATTTTATTTAATAATATTTTTCCATCCCTGACTAAAATTTTTGCATTACCATTATCAATTTGAGCGATTCCTTCTTTAACTTCAAAAAAAGGTTTTCCATAATCATTATTAATTCTACTATCAAACAAAGTATATGCTTTTTCATTTCCAGAATAATGAAGCTTAGAAGTAGTAATAACATCTACTAAACCCTTTAATGTAGTCTTTGATTCAGAACCAAGAATAAATGAAACAGCATTTTCCTCAGATTTAATATCCTTTCCATCTAAATATACCTTCAAACTTTTTGAAGATGAATAATCATTACCCCTATCATCCTTAAATTTTCCTTTATTATCTAAACTAAGAGAAACAATATTTCCATCTGCATCAAGACTTCCTGTAAAAGTGCCCTTTGAATCAACAACCATTTTAGAAAAAGCTAAATTAGCATTAGTTCCAGAGATTATTTGATGTAATGGATCAAATATAACTTCCCCCCCATCTTTATTTGTACCAAATACAAACTTCTTCCCATTATAATCAAAACTATAAGTTTGTTCTTTTAAAGAAGCTAATTTAGCATATTCAACTTCATTTTTATCATTGAAATTCATCTCAGCATTTTTTAATCCCAAATAATTTAATTTAAAAGAAGTATCAGAAGTTTCACTGCCACCTATTCTTATATCTCCACCATAATCTCCAAAAACTCCTTTTACAGAAATTAGTTGTTTTTTATTAGAATCAATTTTTAGAGTTCCATCCTTAAGATTATAAATCATATAACTTAAACTAACCCTGTCACTATTGTATTGGCTTACACCCATTCCACCAGTAACCCTCAAATTAATAATCCCATTATTTTCTTCAAAATAAGCAGAAAAAGTCTTAGACTTTTCACTTCCAATCATGATTCCTTTTATAACTAAACTAGGAATCTCTTGTTGTCTTCCATTAGAAGTTGTGGTATAAACAGACTGAACAGATCCACTAAAAACCATTTTTTTTCCATCAAAAGTTAGTTTAATTCCTTTAGGTATATCAAAAACTATTTTGTTATTATAATAAAGTCTAATTTTTCCATCAACATCAACAACTATTTTTCCCAAATCAGGATTATTATTTAAATCAGGAATATTCTGTTTAATATAATTTTGAAGATTATTGACATTAATACTAGTCTGAGAATCAAGGTCATTAATTGTTTTATCAGGTTCAACCTTAATACTAACTTCTGCTATAACAAAATTAATGTAAAATATAATAATAAATATTAAAAAAATACTCAAAAGTAATTTATTTGTTTTCATATCCTATGCTCCAAGCTTATTAGCAAATAAAAAGCTATAAGCAACTCCATCAACAAGAGATTTATTTGATCTATCAACTATTGCATAAACAACATCATTATCATCATTAGGCATTGTAAGAATATTATAGTCTAATTCTGACAAATAAGTTAAAGGTATATAACCAGGATCTTTTTTCTCTCTTTCAACAATTTCATTTGCAACATCAATCATATCTCCAAGCCTAATTAAAATTTTAGAATTATATGTTTTATCAAGTTTATATGTAACATTATTTTTAGTAACAAAAATATTCATTGAAACAGAAACTTCAACATTATCCTTATTTATTTTAGTTTCAACAATTGGTTTTTCATTAACAATCTTATAATTAATAAGAACATCATCATATAAGCAAAGAGGTGAAACCCCTTCAATATAAGAACTTATTTCTTTTTCCATAATCACTTTCGAAGGTAAAGTATTTTTCCCATTATAATAACCATACGCAATATTTCCAAGATTAGTTGCCAAATAATTATTTGGAAGTTTTACATATCCTCCCTGTAATCCAACAATTCGAATAGCATCAATAACTATTTGATTAGAACAACTATCCATTTTTTCATAAACAGGCATAATCTCAGAAGAAACACTATTTCTATTGATATATTCTCTCACAACACTATTATCCTTAACTAAAAAAAATGAAATGATAATTACACCAAATATAACAACAATTGAAATAATCACAAAAATAGAAATCTGCCCCTTCATTTCTCTCTTTTTCATTTTATAACTAACATGGGGGTATTTATAAATATTTATTTCTTGATAAAGCCTATGGCCTCTTCATCAAATACATATCCTGCATTTTTATTTGGTACAATCCTATAGGTGATTCCATATTCCCTAAGTTTTTCCATTCCACTAAAATAAACATCAGGATATACCTTGCCAAAAAAATCCCAATAGTCTAAAAATTTAAGTCCATCTGCAGTTGGAGAATAATCTTTAACATCATTATTAAATTTTCTTAAATATTCAGCACTTATCTCCGGATTAGAATCTATTCTCTTAAGGAATATATAACCTGCAACTTCCCCAGTATCTGTATTCCTAATTGCAATGATACTACTTTTAAGATCGTAATCCATTAAAAAAGAGTTTACATCAGTTAAAGAAGGTATCATTGAACTATGACTAAACTCATCAACATAGGGATGAGTATGGATTTTAGAATATCCATTACCTAATATTGCCCCTGCACGAATATCTCCAGCTATTTCATCAGGTAACTCTGAAAAAGGTATAAATTTTACTCCCCGATACTCCCTTTGAGAAGATGCTTCAATAATTAATCCCTTTGTTTTCCAAAAAGAAGATTCTAACATTGGGTCTCCAACAGACTCAATAAAATAAGTTGGAGATAATACTTCTCTTTTGCCAATAATTGTTAATCTGTCAAGTTCAGAAGGATAAAAATTAATTAACTTTCCATTAGAATCTTCAAGAAGATAATCCATAACCTTTTTATTTTCATCATAACTAGGATAAATTTTTCCACGAATTACCTCCCCATGAAGCAATATTTCAACCTCATCTCCTCTTCCCAATACATAATTTGGACCGATTCCTTCATCTAAATAAGCGTTTACCATAGCTTTATTATGTACAAGAATTCCCTCGGCAAAATAATCCTCATAACCATTAACTCTTAAATTATAAACAAGAGTTTCTTCATTAACATCCTTAACATTAACAATCCTAGCAATCTTTCCATCAACAGTAACAAGCTCATCCCCAACATTTAACTCAGAAGCCTTAACCCAACTTTCATTCAAAAAGAACGGATGTTCATCTGTAACCTTTAATTCCCCTTTTTTAACAAAAATATTTGAATTAAAATTAAATGCAGAAACAAAAACCAGACTAATAACAATTAAAAATAATAAAAACAATCCTCTTTTTCCCATAGTCAATCTAGCGAATTTATCTATATAAACATTATTAACAATACCTAATTAACAATCCAAAAATACTTTTGCATTTGTATCATCAGAAAAACAATGTGCCACCCCCACTTTTAAGTGGGGGTTTGTGACAGGCACTTGTTTTTTGGATGCAAGAAAATTCAATAAAGAATTTTCTGCACAGAAAATGCAGTGCATTTTCTTGTGTTCCAAAAATAAGCAAGTAAACTACCTCCTCTTAAAAGAGGAGGTTTTCAATTTCAGACATCAAAATTTTACATCAGCTAACAATATTTTATAGGATATAATCACAGCCAGGTATAAAATATACCTGATTAGAGTATAAATTAATCTATAGGAAGATTTATAAGGTATAAAATATACCATTTATTGGTATAAATTAATCCAACTAATATTCAAATGACTACAATAGAAGAACATAGAAAAAAAATAATAGAGCATCTAGAAGAGATTGAAGATGCAATAAATTCAGGCATAGAAAGAAAACCAGTAACAATTGGATTTCATTGTTCTGCATGCGTAATCCAGTATCTAGAATTATATCTGCATTTAACAAATAAAATTTCCATTGGAAAAATAATTAAGCATGATTGGTTCAAAAAACCAAAGCCAGAACAAAGAATAGAACCTCTAATAGAAAGAAAACTTCCAGTAATATTCCCAAAAAAAGAAGAGATTTATAAATTAATATATATTCTAGAAGAAGAAAGAAATATTTTAATGTATGGAAAACCTGCTGAAAATCAAATAAAAAATATGCTTGAAAATTTTAATAAATTAAAAACTATTTTTAAGGAGTTATTAAAAAATGAAAACATTGAAATCTGACTTAATTGCATATGCAATGTCATTTGTATCATTTATATTTCCAAAATTAAATGAAATAGAGGAAATAATCTTATTTGGATCTGTTGCAAGGGGTGAAGCAGATAACAAAAGTGATATAGACATATTCTTAAATACAAAAAAAGATGAGCAAAAAATAAAAAAAATAATAGATGAAGAATCAAGTAAATTCTATAAATCAAAAATTAATGAAATATGGAATCAAAAAGGTATTAAAAACACAATAAATTATCAAATTGGAAATATTAATGAATGGAAGCTTAAGAGAAGCATAATAAGTGATGGAATAATTCTCTATAGCAAATACAAAGAATCTCCAAAAAATATTAAATTATTTGTACAATTTAACATAGACCCAATAAAAAAAATAGCAAAAAGAAACAAAATAATAAGAATGATATTTGGAAGAAAAGAAAAGAAATACAATAAAGAAGGAATCTTAAATGAACTTAATGGTAAAAAACTCTCTCCTTCCTCATTTTTGGTTCCAAAAATCTCTGCAGATAAAATAATAAACCTTCTAAACAAGGAAAAAATAAGCTATAAATTTTTTGAAATATGGACAGACCAGATTAACCAACATCAATAACAAAACTCATCATCTTAATCATAATCCACATTCACTATTTTACATCAGCTAACAAAAATTAAAAACTCTCATCATAATCAAAAACAGTTTCTTCAGTTTCAATATTATCCTCTACTCTCTTTTGCTCCCTTAATTTTTCTTTCTTGCCAATATCAACTTCTTCTTCTATTTTAGCTTCATCTTTTTTAATTCTTTCAACATCATCAATTTCATCAATAACACCTTTTCCTTCTTTTCCTTTCATAATAATAACTCCTCTTTATTATTTTCAATAGCTTTGCTAGCCTTCCAATCTTCCTGTAATTTATTTATTAAAACCGATACATCATAGGCAGCATCTGCATTTACAGAAATTGAATTAATTCCTTTTCTAAATAAAAATTCAACCATTTCAGGTTTGCTTCCAGCCTGTCCGCAAATGCTTGTTTCAATCCTGTATCTTCTACAAACTCCAATAACTCTTTTTATAAGAGAATAAACAGCAGGATTAAGTTCATTATACAAAAACTGCACATCTTCTTCTTCTCTGTCAATTGCAAGTGTAAACTGAGTTAAATCATTTGTTCCAAAAGAAATGAAATCAACACCTTCTTTACAAATATCCTCAATAATCATACAAGCAGCAGGAGTTTCAATCATAACTCCAAATTGCATATTATCTGTTTTAAATTTAATAAAATGCTCCTTAGCCTGCCTTACTTCATCAACTGAAATAACCTGTGGAAACATAACTCCAAAAATTTTATTAGGATGTTTTAATGCAACTTTTCTTATTGCCATTAATTCAGCTTCAAATATTTTAGGATGTTTTAATGAAAATCTTATTCCATGAAGTCCAAGCATTGGATTCATTTCTTTTTTAGGAGCCCCTTCTAAACTTGCAAATTCATCAGTTCTTATATCACTACTTCTTATCCACATGCCATTAAAATGATTTATTATTTTCTCAAATTTATCAGAAAGTAAATCAACATAATCACTTAAACAATCATTTTTTTCATAATAAAGCGGATGCTTTCCAGAACTTGCAATTATTCCCTCAATTCTAGTCAAACCAACAAAATCAATTTCAGATGCCTTTGCTCTTTCAGCACTTTCAGGCATATCAACAATAACTTTTAGTTTAATCCTTTCAGTTGGAAGTGCTTTTTTAATTTCTTTCTTCTCACTTTCAGCAACTTTTCCCTCATAGACTTTTCCATTAGTACCATCAACAGTTATGATCATTCCGTCTTTTAAGGTTTTAGTTGCAGTCTCTGTTCCAACAACACAAGGAATTCCAAGTTCCCTAGAAACAATAGATGCATGAGCAGTTATTCCACCTTCATCAGTAACAATGGCAACAGATCTCTCCATTGCAACAACCATATCTGGATTAGTCATTTCAGTTACTAAAACATCACCCTTTTGGATTTTATTCAAATCCTTCATACTATATATAATTTTAACAACACCAACACCAATACCCGGGCTGCTTCCAAGTCCAGTTAATAAAACATTTCCTTTCAATTCTTTACTAGTAACATTTTTACCACCTGCTTTTAAAGTTGTGATAGGTCTTGATTGAACAATATAAGTTTTTTCAGTATCAATTGCAAACTCAATATCCTGTGGCTTCCCATAATGCTCTTCTAATCTTAATCCATAATTAGCAAGTTCTCTTATTTGTTTTTCAGTTAAAACTTGACTATTACTTTTTTCAGGATTTAATTTAACAACAGTATTTTCACCAGAACTATTTCTAACAAAAGCTATTTTTTTATCTAAAACTTTTACACTTTTAATTTCCAAATCTCTTGAAATAACATAATGATCTGGTTTAATTTGTCCTGAAACAATTCCTTCTCCAAGTCCAAAAACACTTTCAATAACAATATTATCCTGATTTCCAACAGGATCTCTTGAAAACATAACTCCGGATTTAGCAGAATCAATCATTTTCTGAACAACAACAGAAAGCAAAGCTTGCCCTTCTACAAAACCTTTTTTATGTCTGTAGTAAATTGCCCTTGGTGTGTATAGTGATGAAAAACATTTTTTTACATTCATTATCAACTGCCTATCACCTTTAACATTCAAAAAACTTTCCTGCTGCCCTGCAAAACTAGCATCTGCAAGATCTTCAGTAGTAGCTGAACTTCTTACAGAAACAAAAACAGGTTCATGAGAATTTTTTAAAATATTTAATGCATCCTGACTAACACCAATTGAATCAATTTTTTCAGAACTCAAAATCTTATAAGATTCTAAAATCTCTTCCTCCATTTCAGTAGGAAGTTTCTGGCTTTCAATTAAATCCCTAATCTGCCTAGATGCTTTTTGCAGTTCTTCTGTATCCTCTAAATCAGGAACTTTCATAATGATTTCATTTATTTTTTCTTTTATTCCAGCTTTTGTTAAAAAATAATCAAAGCTCTGAGCAGTTATACAAAATCCAGGAGGAACAGGAAATCCATTATTATACATCTCAGCAAGGCTTGCACCTTTTCCACCTGCAATAGAAACATTCTTATTAGATAATTCAGAAAACCATTTAACATAATTATCCTTATCAGAAACATACACCATCTTTTTTGCCATGTATTAAAGAAAATATCTTTATATTTAAATTTTCGCATACTAAAAAGCAAGATTTAAAAGCATAAATTTTCTCATACATCCATGAAAAAAGAAATAATAATCACAATAATTATCATAATACTCTTAATAACAAGTTTTTATTTTATTACAGGAGTCATAACAAAATATACGGGACTTGTTACAGGAAACACAATAAAAAATATAGAAAATAATAGTTGCAAAAATAATATAAATGGATCAAATTGCAATAAAGGAGGATAATGGTATCAGTAAATAAAGAAACATGTATTGGATGCGGAGCTTGCACTGCAATATGTGAACAAGTCTTTGAAATGAAAGACGGAAAAGCCAGCATAAAAAAATCACAGGATAAATCAAAAATTCCCTGTGTTAAAGAGGCCGCAGATGCTTGTCCTGTTAATGCAATAAAAGTTTAAGAAGATATTTTTTATCTTTGATTTAATATTACAATCACAACAATTATAATTATTACTAATAAAATTATTAATCCAATTAACCATAACCACAGGTAATTATAATTATTAGATGTAACTGCATAACCTTTTCCTAATTTCAAAGAAGTTTCATTTAATCCATCAGAATAAACACTTTCAATAATCTTCATTCTATCACTATCATTTTCAACTAAGATTAAAGGACTTGTTTCACTAGTTTCTTCTTCAATTAAACTACCACTTGTCTTATCTCTACAAGCACCATCCCTACATCTATAATCACAAGTTTCAACTAATCTTTTACTTATATTTTCACTGCAAACATGACTAGTAGAACAAGAATAATTATGAAAGTCCTCATAAACACTATTACTAATGCAATATTTACTTGAAGCATAATCTGCATGACAATCAGAATCAACAGTGCATTGTCCTTCTAAACACATTCCATTTTGGCAGCCATTAGTGCAATTTGTTACTTGCCTGCTTTCTGTATGATTCATACAAGAACTAGTTCCAGTTCCTGGATTCATGCACATAAATATTATATAACTATCAAAAACATTTCCATTCTGACAAGTTAATTGATTTAAGAATCTGCTTGTTCCACAATCAGAATCAGCATTACATCCTACAATATTATGCTGACAAACACTTTGCTGTGTTCCAGGATTTAAACATATATCCTGTGTATTTGAATTATTATCATTGCAATCTGCATTTGAAGCACATTCAGGTCTGCATTGACCATTAGAACATCCCTTTGAACAAGTTTGAACTAATTGTTCATCAACTCTAAAAGTACTAAAACAAGTACCATTACTACATCCTTTATCATTGCAAGTTTTTTGATGATAAACATTTCCATCTGTTTTACAATAATTAGTTCCAAAACTACCACAAGAACTATCTCCACAATCAATTAAAAATGTTGGAGCAGTAGTGACTTGACAATTGCTTTGTTTTGTTCCAGGATTTACACATCTAGAAGTTTTAAAATTCTTAAAAACATCATTACTAGAACAGAATTCAGTTCCAAAAAATCCAGTAAATCCACAATCATTATCATTAACACAATTTACTCTAGTATTATTACAATAACTTTGAGATGTTCCAGGATTATTACATTCATCAACAGTATAAACATCATTATCATTACAATCTGAATTTGAATAGCAAGTAAATTGAAGGCATGTTCCACTAGAACATCCTTTTGTACATCCCTGTACTAATCTTGGTGAAGTTATTGAAGAACATGAGCTTCCACCAAGTCCTGGATTTAAACAAGTAAATGATTTGTAATCTTGATATACACTTCCATTTTGACAATATTTATTTTCAACATAATCATCTCTTCCACATTGAGCATTAGTAAAACAAGTAATTCCAGCACTTGACTCATTATTTAATAAAGGATTGTAAGTATTAGCATCATTAATATTATTCCAACAACCAGGGTCTTGACTATCAATAAAACCATCAATATCATCATCAATTCCATTTGAACATTGTGTTGTAATGCATTGAGCATTACTGCAAATTTGTCCTTGTGAACAACTTGATTTTAACATAGGAGTAACAATATTTGAACAAGAACTTGAGTTTGTTCCAGGATTACTGCAAATAAAAGAATTATAATTTTGAAAAATCCCATTTCCCTGACAAAACAAATTTCCTGTAAATCCATCTGTACCACAATCAGTATTGCTTGCGCATCTAACATAATTATGCTGACAAGTACTTTGAGCTGTTCCCGGATTTATACAAATATCTTCTGTCCTGTTATTATTATCATTGCAATCAGCATTTGAAGCACATACTACACAATGAACTCCTTCATTGTCATCATTTTTACTAGTACAATCTAAATCAGCAGGATAATCAACTTTTCCATCCCCATCATTATCTTTCCCATCATTACATTGAGGTAAACGATTAATACATTTCAAAGCAGTAATCCATCTTTTTATATATTCAGGTTCTCCATCCATATATTGAAAACTATTTCCATTCCAATACCATAAACAATCATTATCAGGACTATGGTAATTACATCTTCCACCATCTGCATTAAAATAACTGCTCCAAGTATATGGATCTCTATATCCTGCTAAATTACAAATTTTAGTAACAGTTGGATCAAGTTGACTCACTGATAAAGAAGTTGAGCACTGTCCAGTATACCATTCAGCATAAGCTAAAAACATTGCATTTCCCCCACCAGAAAGTGGGCAAGTTCCTATAGAAGCCTTACTTTTTACAAAATTATAAATTCCATTAAAACTATTTCCAATATCAAATACTTCTCCATTATTAGGATTAAAACTTCCAGATGAATTTTGCCCAGTAGCACATATTGTTACTGCATTAACAAAACTCATAGAACCTATTAATATTAAAAAAACCAATATTATTAATTTGATGTTTGTTTTCATTATATCTCATCCTTATCACCCCTATTGAGTTAAAACACAAAAATAAATCAAAAAAATCATTTATAAATAATACTATAATAAAAAGTATATAATGACAAGGATAGTTTATTTTGTTACTGATAGTAACAAAAGTACAATAAACTATTTTAATTCAATAAGAAATTTACAATAATCATTTACATCATCAAAAACTTTTTCAGCACCAGAATCAAGAAGAATCTCTTTCCAACCAATATCATAAACCGGAGGCAGAATACCATAAGCATTAGTCATATTTCCCAATTCTTTAACAGATTTTATTGGAGAAGGCCTGTCATCACAAAAAAATACTTTTTTAGGTTTAAATTTTTCAATTGCAAAATGCAAACCATCTTTTTTACTTTTACATTCATTCATTCCAAGAATTAATTGGAAATACTTCTCTGCATTATTTTTCTTAAGAGCATATTTAACCTCATCAATAGGCGCACCACTAACAATAATTAAAATATATCTCTTAATCAATTGCCCAAGTAAATTATTATCTACTAACCAAGGTTCATTGTTAATATAACCACTAAAATTTATTTTTTTCCCAAGATATAAATCTTGAAAATGCTCTTTTACTATTCCAAAATCTACAAAAACTCCTCTCTGTTGAAGAATTCTATGGGTTCTTTCCCAATCATCATTGCTCTCTTTAATTGATTCATTTAATTCTTCAGTTGTTGCAAAAATATTATTATCAAAAAAAGCAACAGTCTCTGCTATGCATCGAGTATAGGATTCAGATTCATCCCTTAAAACTCCATCGCAATCAAAAGCAATTAAATTTACCATATTAATTTTTTCTTATTTCAGCAGCATTTCTATGGCCATCAAGGCCCTCTGCATTAGCCAGCTTAGAAGCAATATCAATTAATTCAGAAATACAATTACTAGAAGCTTTTTGATAAGTAAGAACTTTAACAAAGTCTTTTACAGATAATCCCCCAGAATAATTAGCCACCCCTGAAGTCGGAAGAATATGATTGGGCCCACTGCAATAATCCCCAAAAACTTCTGCCGAATATTTACCAATAAATAAAGAACCATAATTTGTTAATCTATCAAGAAGAGAGTCCGGATTACTTACCTGTAATTCTAAATGTTCCGGAGAAATCTGATTGCTTAATAAAACAGCCTGATCAAGAGAACTAACTAAAATTATCTTTCCTTTTTTTAAAGATTGTAACGCAATATCTTTTGTTTTCAAATTAGCTAATTGCAAAAAAAGTTCTTCTTGGACTTTTGATTCAAAATCCCTAGAAGTTATTATTAAATTTGCCCTTGCATCAACATCATGCTCTGCCTGAGCAAGTAAATCTGCCGCAATATACCTCGGATTTGCACCCTCATCTGCAATAATAAGAACTTCACTAGGTCCTGCTAAAAAGTCAATCCCAACAATTCCGTAAACTTCTTTTTTAGCAGCTGAAACATATTTATTTCCAGGACCGACTATTTTATCTACTTTAAAAACACTTTTTGTCCCATAGGCCATTGCACCAATTGCCTGAACTCCCCCAATTTTATATATTTTATCAGCCCCGGCAATATGAGCTGCAACAATAGTTACTGGTTGAATTTTTGGAGAACAAACAATCACATTTTTAACTCCTGCAACTTTTGCAGGAATAACTGACATTAAAGCAGAAGAAGGTAAAGGATAATTTCCCCCAGGAACATAACAACCTATACTATTAATCGGAACAATTCTATGACCCAGTTCAACACCATTCTGATTAAAATTTAGATCTTTAATTTGAGTCATTTGTTGTGTTGCAAAAGTTCTTATATTTTTAGCCGCAGCTTTTATTGCAGATATTGTCTCAGAAGAAACAAGATTATATGCTTGTTTTATTTCATCATCTGTAACATCAAATCTATTAAGAGAAATCCCATCAAATTGTTGATTATAAAAATTAACAGCATCATCTCCCCTTAATTTTACAGCATCAAGAATTTTTCTAACAAGGGGCATCTCCTCTGAATCATCTCTTCTCCAATTAATTTCCTTTGCCCGTTCATAAGAGATTACTTCCATAATATTGCTAGTTATCATTTTTATTTATAGCTGCGGTTTAAAGTTAAACAACCTATCTGTTGAGTTTATTACTTATAAAACTACTCCCAATAGGTTATCCCTATGAACAATCCTTTTCTTAAACGCCCTTATCAGTTCATAGGGATAACCTTAATTATTTTAAGTCTTTATTTTCTATATAAGTTTGGTTTAATCAATATAAACTAACCAGTTGAATTTCTTCGTAATCTCTCTAAGAGACATTCAAGATTATAAAAATCTCTTTGCATTAATCTGTCAAGTCTTTTTCCCTCATTACCATAAACCAAACATTTCCCCAAATCAATAATTTTAACACAGACCCTATCCTAAGAAACAACAATATTCTGAGGCCATAGATCAACATGAACAACTCCATGTTCATGCAATTCTCCAAGAGTCTTTCCTAATTGAATTTCAATCCTAGAATTAATTTCTCCATATTCCATTAAGTCTCTTCCATAAAAATATTCTTTTAGTATTGCATAATATGCTGATGAATTAAAATCAATTTCCCCATAGTCTTGAATTAATTGAGTTACTCCTTCAATGCCCCTAACAAGTTTAAGAGCTGCAACTTCCATAGAATGATGTTTTCTTTCCCAATCAATAGAACAGTTGGATAATTTGAGAACATAATCCAATCCACCTAATCGAACAAGATAAACTGGCCTAAGAACCCCTTCTGAAGTATAGAGAGACATACATTTTCTCAATTCCAATCTATCTATCATCTACAGTAGAAATTAAGGTTTTAGGGTCTAACATAAAATCAACTAATTAAAAAAAGACTATTTATATTTAACCTTCTCTAAAATATTTTTCAGCTTCCTCAATCGCAAGTCTAACTGCTTTTTCAGGACTGTCTGCACCTAAGAATTTAACGCAATTTTTTCTGTCCATATATCCATTTATTAAACTGTCATAATAATCACTAAATCCACGAATAATTATAGTAGGTTTTTTATGTCTGTAACCCAAAGCGAGTTCTGCAGTAGTTCCTGCAGATTCCCCAATTACAATTAATGAATCACTGCTTAAGATTCCTGCAAAAAGAAAATCACCAACATTAATAGGCGTAAGGACTTCGACATCTACATATTCATTAGAAGATAGTCTCCTTGAACCTGGAGTTGCAACAACAATTCCCTCTGAATATCTTGCACCCCTTGAAGAAGCTTCCATCACTCCATCTGCGCCCCCAGTAAATAATATTGCACCAGCACTACCAATTAATCTACCTGTCTCCTCAGCAATAGATTCTAATCTATTTGCTAAAACATCATTTGCAGGATAATTGATTTTAGAAGGACCTATAATTCCTATCTGTAAATTTCTCTGAATCATATTTATTATTTATTTTAATAACTTATAAGTATTATTGTAAACACAGTCTCTCCGATTAACTGATTATTTTTGAGAAATATAATTTCTTTATAGTTTGAATTTGCATATTTTGCTTAAGCAAAATATGTTGTCTTTCATATCAGTAGTCTAATGTAAGACAGGAGGGTATTTCAGAGTAAGAGTTATGCGTACATTAGTTA
>Ga0208375_1000487_pt1 | contig 57504 bp, 52 predicted proteins | sample RifOxyD1_FD_184038 | JGI IMG/M metagenome (GOLD analysis project Ga0208375, IMG submission 184038) | Soil microbial communities from Rifle, Colorado - Rifle Oxygen_injection D1 (SPAdes) | ecosystem: Environmental > Terrestrial > Deep subsurface > Rock core/Sediment | place: Rifle, Colorado... | reverse complement strand
AGTATTGCTGAAGGCCCTGTCCGTGGATCTCTCGAAACGTATGTAATCGGCGCTTCTGCGTCCGCCAGAGCCATTATTGGCTGGTTTTCTCGTTCGCCCTGTCGCTATTGGCGAAACTCAAGTCAAATACTGAAAGAAAAATAATTCGCGGGTTTACCAATGAATACAGTGCTCAGCTTCTTGATTCCTGGCAAAAACTGCAACTCGGTGAACTGCCTCCTAAAATTAATGTTGAATAAACATAGAGGGTCAATATGAAAAAAGAAGTTCGAATAAAATCAGTTCAAGTATTAAAGTATCCAACAATAAAAATAACATGGCACGATGAACACTGCGAAGAAATCGATCTAACTTTAGATCTAAAAAAACCGATGTTTTCAGCTATAAATCAAAATAATTTTAGCTCCCTTGCCATCATGTATGATGGCTGCGCAATAGGCTGGACCTCACTGGATGTTGAAATTGGTTTTCTACGTTTTATAGAAGAAAACAAACAAGCTGCGTAATTCCTTAAGCCGTATCCAATTGCGTGGCCGCTAGAACTTCTGCAGCACTTCGCGCACCAGCTTGTGTGATCCGATCGACCGGAGCGCCTCGGTTATGTCGTGCATCAGCTCGCCCGAGTCCCGTTCGAAATCAATATTGTCTATGATCGGGAGCACCGCTGACTTGTCCTTTATTTTTCCGAGCGCAATCACGGCCTGGCGTTTGACCGCCGGCACCGGGTCCTTCAAAAGCGACACGAGCATCGGAACCGACTGCTGAAGCTCCGCCAGAAAAATCTTGATTCCGCCCGGCGAACGCTTCCACTCCTGGACCAGGCGGTCTTTTCTGGCCAGCTGCGTGAGTTCGCCCGTTGCAAATGCCGCGCTCGAACGCATGAGCGGGTCCGAATGCATGAGCATCGGTTTCAAGACATCGACAACCTCCACCCGTCCCATGGCAAAAAGCGCCATGGCCGCATTGGCCTTCACGCGGTTGTTGCGGCTGGAAAGCTTCGGAATGATAAGATCCGCGACCTCCGGCACTCCGGCGGCGCCTATCGCTTCTATCGTATTTGCAACCGTACGATCATCGTCCGAATCAAGATATTTTGCGAGCCGCATCGCCCGCTCGCGCGCGCCCGATGCGATACAGGCCCTTCCGGCGGCCGAAACCAGCGCCGAAACGACCTTGCCTGACCGTTCGCTCTCAAGCTGCTTGAAAAGGGCGCTGGTTGCATCCGGGAAGCCACCCGCCGCCCCGGCTTCAGCAAGCCTTGCCAGTGCCATGGCGGCCGAAATACGCATGCGTTCATCCGCATCCGCAAGACAAACGGCCACATGGGCAACCGCCTCCGGGTTGCGTGAATGCCCGAGCACATCCATGCTTGCAAGCCGCTGCCGGACGTCACCGGCCTCAAGAAGTTTGACCAGCTCGCCCAGCGCGCGCACGCGTACCAGCTCGTAAACCACGACCTCTTCTTCCTTGCCCCGGATCGGCTCCCGCCCGACGATCTCGCAATCAACCATGCCGCGCACTTTTTCCTCGACATGATTCGAAAAAACTATCCTGGAATGCCGTCCCTGCCGCGAAAGCTTTTCAATACGACTCGCAAGATTGACGATGTCGCCGATTACCGTAAAATCCTTGCGGTCCTTGGAGCCGATGGGCCCGGAAATAACCTCGCCGTAGGAAATACCAACCCCTGTTTCTATCGGACGCAGACCCGAGGCCGCGCGTTTTGCGTTGGACTCCTTCAGTTTTTCGCGCATCTCAAGAGCGCAATACACCGCCCTGAGGGCCGCCGCAGACGGCTCCGCGGCCGTTTCGGTGTCCGCATAAAAAACCGCCAGCAACGCATCGCCGAGAAACTTGTCTATCTCGCCGCCATGCCGGTGAACCACCTCGACCATCTCCGCAAAATGGTCATTGAGCAGCGCGGTGACATCCTCGGCCTCGATGCCTTCGCACAGGGAAACAAAATCCTTTATATCGCTGAAAAGCACTGCCGCCTTCACGCGGCTGCCGCCCATGACCGAACCGTCGCGCCTGGCGGTGCCTTCCATGACCTGCCGGTAAGTGGTATCCGAAAGGTATTTGCGGAGTTCCTGTTTTTTGCGAAGCTCATCGGCCATGCCGTTGAACGCGCCCACCAGCTCGCCGATCTCGTCCGTGGCCGGATGATCCACCCTGACGTCATAATCGCCGGCACTTATTCTCAAAAGCGCGCCGGCCAGACGGCGTATCGGGCTGATCAAAAGCTGGGCAAACGCAATGGCTATCAAAAATCCGATGGCCATTGCCGGCAGCAGGTCAAGAAGAATGCTTTTCCGTATCGATGCGACGGCCCCCTTGAGCGAATGAAAACTGAAGGTGTATTCTACGACGAAAGGCGAATCGCCCCGCTCGCTCCGGTACGCGCTGAACACCTTGAGCATCGCCTCGCCCTGCCGCTCCGCATCGCGCGTAACGACGTCACGGCCGCGAAGCTCGCTTTCCACGTCAAGCGGGAGCGCCGCCCTGACGGGCGCCGGAGCCCTGGGATGCGTCATGTCCGCTGATTCGCTGTCAAAAACAACCGCGCCGGGATCGCGCGAAAAGATCCTGAGCCCCACGAGGTTCTCGTTCGAGGAGATAACCGCTCTGATGCCGGGCAGGAATTTTCCGGCATAGTACTCCTTGAAGCCGGCCGTAAAATCGGACACGATCTGCGTCGTGGCAAAGCGGCCGTAAAGCGCTGATTCCTTGCGGATGCGGGCAGTCTGCTCGCGCGACTGCAGGGCGCTCAGGGTGACGAACAATATCGCGCCGGTTATGACATTGATGAGAAGAATGGTCAGCAGGAATTTGGGCCGGAGACCGAACCGGCGGGCGGCAAGCGGCATGCGGGAGACAAGACGGCGGGCAAGAAGGAACAACAGGGCGAAAACCAGCGTGCCCGCGACAAGCAGGATGATTATGCGTGTACTGACCGCGCTGTCCGCGAATGAATACATCATGCCGTACTTCCCCGCCGGAACCATAACGTACACGCTGAATCCGGCAGCATACCTGACTGTTTCACCTTCGGAGATTTTTGCGACAAGATCCTTGTTCGGAAACACGACGGGCTTGAGGTCATACTCGCGGTTGGTGTCGAAAATAACCATGCCGGTATCCGAAAGGACCCGTATCCTTGAGAGCCCCGGAGCCCCCTTCATCGCAACCCGCACGGCAGGAACGAAACGCCTTTCGAACTGATCACGAAAACCGGCCTGGTAATTTTCGACCATTTCCCGGTGAAGCGACGGGACGATCTTCATTGCTTCCGCGGCCGTTCCCTCAAGAAGCCTCTCCTTGTAAACGGAAAGCCCCACGGAATATGCGGCGACCACGACAATAAAAGCCATCAGCCATCTGACCGGACGACGCCCTGGAACCTGTTTCATCTTCAATTACGATGTTACCCCGGGGATTGCAGGGCGTGAACATATAAATACACACCATTGACATACCTGCGCGGCAAAAGTAGGTTCCTTTTCATACAGGGGGATCCATGAAAAAATCATTTTTTGCATGTCTGGTTTTATTCGCGGCCGCTTCGGCATGGGGCACGCAGCATCCGATCAACTCACTCAATGACATTCCTTCAAAATGGGCGGGCGCCGCCGGCAATCTTTTCGAAAAGGTGAACGGCAGTTTTTCGTTCGCCAACGCGGTTCAGACAAAGCGCGAAAACTCGCAGGAAAACTTCCGCGCTTCGTACAAAGTCGACGGCCAGCTAAAAATCGGTTCTCAAACATACACCGTAAAGTCTGTTGACCTTGAGGTCTGGTTCAAATACCGCAACCAGTGCCAGCTGGTACTGCATCTCGACAGTGACTTCGTCTCAAACCTCTGGCTTGGCGTAAGGCGCGACAAAGCGGGCGCCTTCAGCATGAAAGAGATCAACAGCACAAATGGCGGCGAGCGACGCGTTGTGTTCAATTCTCTTTGAAGACCAGCACCTGATCGTAGTCGACAAGCCCCCGGGCATGCTCAGCCAGGGCGGTGATGCGGACGTCGGCGGCTGTAACAATATAGTGGATTGGCTGCGCCGGAGGCTGGGGCGGCCTTATGTCGGGTTGGTGCACCGCCTTGACCGCAACACCTCCGGCGTGATGGTCGTGGCAAAACGCACAAAAGCGGCACGCCGACTGACCGAGGCGCTGGGGGAAGGACGCCTGAGGCGCATTTACATCGCAATCGTTTGCGGCCACATCCCCGGACCCTGCACCTGGCGGCATTTTCTGGAAAAAGACGCGAGCACCAACAAAGTGCGGATATGCAAGTCGGGCGAAATGAAAGCGGGTGCGAAGGAAGCCGTGCTCCGGGTCGCGCCGCTAAAATACTCGTCGACACAAAGCCTGGCCACGCTTGCGGAATTTGAACTCGAAACCGGGCGATCGCATCAAATACGCGCGCAGGCGGCGCATGAGAGGCATCCGGTGGTTGGTGACAGGAAGTATGGCTGCCACACGGGCGTAAAAACGGAATCATACGGCATCCAGCGCCCCGCGCTTCACTCGCTTCGCATTTTATTTCCTCATCCGATGAGCGGGGAAGTCATGCGGTTCGAGGCCGGGATTCCTGCGGACATCGAAAAAGTATCCCGCATACTTTTTGATGCCCGGTGCGTCATTTAATATTCCTTGTTTAAGCCGCAAAGTCGCATATGCCATGCCATAGCTATCCAAATCCGCCGTCCGCATAATCACCCGTCGCGTGCCAGCCCCAGCACGCAAGAATATCGTAGCTGTCGGCCCGGTTTTTTTCGAAATATTTAAAGATGCCGCAGAGGTCTTTGCCCCACGTCACGATGCGCGACCACGCCAGATGATCCCAGAACTTGCGCGAGCCCGTGCCTTTTGTGTGAGCTGCCGGTGTGCCCTTTTTTGTGGCCGGCGCGCCCTTTTTTGCGCCCGTCATCACGCGCGCGATCAGCCCCGCCGTTTGCCTGAGAAAAGCCCTTAATGCCGGGCGCGCAGTGTGCATCCGCCGCGATTTGGTTTGCAATAGAAGATGCAAGTGATTGCCGACGCATACGTATCTTTGAATGACGACGCCGTGGCGTGCGGCTGCTGCGTATGTGATGTTTTTTATGATTTTGACTCGTTTTGGGTGGAGCATCGAGCCTTCATCCACCGCCACTCGGGACCGCATCGTGATGTGAAGCGGACGCTCGGGATCGAACGGCCGGGCTGTTTTGCGTTTGTGCGCCTTTGCATGGTCCTCGCCGCCGTGCTCGCGGGCAGCCTTGCCCTTTGGAACGCCCTTGAGAGGCAGAGAGAGCTGCTTTTGACTGTTTTTAGCGGCAGGCTTCATGTTTAACACGTATATCATTGGGGCAATGTTATTTCAAGTAAAAAAATGCGATGGATTTAGGTCTGAAGTGCAACACTTGTTTTGGGGAGATCGTGGGCATTCTATTAAAATGGACCTCGTAAGGAGTCCAGATCCCGCTGGCCTTTTCTGCTTTTACAATTTTTTCACGCAAACAAAAAACCGCCCGGCGCATCACACCCGCGCAACCACGCCCTTGAGGTGCGCGCCGCGTCCGAACGTCTCCGGTGCCCGCAACTGAACCAGCCCGACGATCCTTGTTCCGGCATCACGAGCGCCGCGCCGGACGGCCTCATCAAACTCCCGCTGCGCCATATCCTCGGTGTTGACGGAGATAACCGCCATGCCGCCAGGAGCCACCAGACCAAAAACCATCCCGGCAAGTGCTGAAAGATTTTTTCGGGTTGAAAACACCGCTTTGCGGCCCCTTGCAAACGACGGCGGATCGGCAATCACGCAATCAAAGCGCCTGCCCTTGCGCCGCCACGACGGCAGAAGCTCAAGCGCGTCGCCGGTCACAAAATCAGCGCCATCCGGCTCAAAGCCGTTAAGCTTCCAGTTTTCGGCGGCCCAGACATTTGACGGCCGCGACAGATCAACGCTTGTCACATGCCTTGCGCCTCCCGCGCGCGCCGCGACCGAAAGCGCACCGGTATAGGAAAAACAATTGAGCACGTCCCCGCCGTCAAGCTCCACCGCATCAGGACCCGCATCAGGACCCGCGCCGGACAAAAGACGCCGCAAGGGCCCGTGATCCAGAAAAAGCCCGGGATGCCTCGTGCCCAGCATGCGCACCAGAAATTCCATTTTATTCTCGCGCACGGCAAACGCCACGGACGGCGGGGCACCGAACAAGGCCGTCGGCTCGCCGGGCAAACCCTTCTTCGGCCTTTTCAATACAACAGCGGAGCTGACGCCTTTATTTGAAAGAAAGCGGGATACCCGCTGCAAAACACCATCACCCACGCCGTCCGCGGCGCCAGCACCGGCCTGGTCCGCGCGCACCAAACGCCACGTCACCCAGGCATGCGCGCCGAACAGATCAATCGTAAGATCCCGAAGCGCGCCAGCGCCTTCATCGCGGCCATGAAAAACCCTCGCCGCGCCATGAGCGGCATCCAGCGGCAGTATTTTATTCCGAAGGCGCCAGCGCCAGGCCGCCTCAAGCTCCTTCACCGCGAACGCCTTCCATCCTGAGCGCCTCGACCCAGGCGGCAAACTCGCTCGGCCAGGGGGCCTCGAATTTTTCGCCGTTGGGAAGCGAAAGTGATGCCGCATGCAGCGCCACGCGCGTGATCACAAGCGGCCCGCGCGCAAGTTTGAAAGTGCGCTTGCCCTTGTAGGTTTTGTCTCCAAGAAGAGGACATCCCTTGCCGGCAAGATGCGCCCGTATCTGATGGCGCTTGCCGGAAAGCGGGCGGGCGCGCGCCAGAAAAACCGGCGCCGCCTCATAACTCTCCACGCACTCCACCTGCGTGACCGCCGGCTGTCCCGCAACGGGCGCATTGATGCGCACGACCGGCGCCTCCAGCGAACCCCCGGCAATGAGATCATAGTTCTTCCGCACCTTGTGCTTCTCAAACCAGATGCTGGCTTCACGATGCGAATCCTTGGTGCGCGCATAAATGATCACGCCGCTTGTGTCGACATCAAGCCGGTGCACCGCCATGGCTTCGCCATGCTCCTTGCGCACCCAGTCCAGCAAACATGGCGCCTCCCCCCTGCCCGGAATCGAAAGCCAGCCCGCCGGCTTTGCGAGCACGATCAGATGGTCAGTCATTTTTATCAACACAGGCGTTTTCATGTGCGGCGGCCCTTCCAGCTGTTTCTCACTCTTTCGTCATTTTTCCTGAAAAAGATAAAACACCTGTCGACCGATTGCGTTAACCGTGGCCATGACATCACCTTGAAGAAGGTCCAGCCGCGACACAAGTCCCGGATTGCGCGAGGCAAGAACCCTCATGAACGCGCGCACCTGGCCCGCCTGCTTGAACGCCAGAGCACTGGACCACGAAGTGCGCGAAATCCTGAAGGAGCACAGCGGTTCCGGAATAACATAAAGATCCCCGTGCTGCATAAGCCGTGTCCAATAATCAAGATCGATGAGATACGGAATCGCCCCGCTGAAAAGACCGGCCCTGCGTGCCGCCAGCGCGCGAAAGAGCAGCGTCTGCGGTTCGCCGATGATATTCGTGCCGCTCCGTACGATCCGCGCAAAAAGCTCCCCGCGCCCCATCCTTCCGCTCGCAAAACGGATACCGCGCACCACGGGCATCACGCGCCCCGAGGCATTTATTATACGCCGCAGACAACCAACAACCGCCACGCCGGCATTGGCGGTATCATCAAGCACCGCCGACTGCTTTTGCAGACAATCGGGCTCCAGCAGATCGTCCTGGCAGAGGATCTTGATATAGTCGCCCCGGGCGGCCTGTAGCACCGCATTCCAGTTCCCTTCGGCGCCGGAACTTGCGCCGCCCCCGTCGAGGATGCGCACCCTGGTGTCACGCGCGGCATAACCGCGCATCACACCGGCCGATCCATCGGTCGAGCAGTCATCACGCAGAACGATTTCAAAATCACCGAAAGTCTGCGCCAGAACGGAGTCAATCGTCCCGGCAAGAAATCTTTCACCGTTACGGACCGGAATGCATATTGAAATCTTCATATCATCCTTCTTGAAGCGCGCCGGAGCCGGTCGCCGATGGCATGCCACAGACCCGTGTCACCCGGACACGGCTCGGCGAATATCACGCCCGCCCCCTCCCCGTCGAGCGCGCGCAGCTCCCGGAAAAGCGAACGCGCGGCCTCTTCGGCCAGGCCCTGCGGACTGAGCACCCTTGCAACAACATTCCTTCCGAGTGCGTTTGAAACTTCGCGCGCCGACGCATCCGCCTCTCCGCTCATGACCAGAAGACCTATGTCGCGCGGCAGTTCTTTTGACATTTCCACAAGGGCGTTCCAGGCAATGACATCGAGCTTTCCGACCGCCGCCGGAAGCATGAACATCGCGCTCCGCGGCGCATAGTGGCTGTCCAGCATCCCGGGCGATTGCGGCGCGCCGGCAACATCGCCGGCGGCAAACGCGACGGCAGCGACTTTTTCTATCGCCTCCCGCGGCGTCCCCCCGGGCCTGAGCAGCCGGAGCCCCCCCTCGGGATTCATGGATACGACAGTCGACTCGACGCCGATCTCGCACGCTCCGCCGTCAAGAATCATCCCGATGCGTCCTCCGAGTTCACCGAGCACGTCGCGGGCGCAGGTGGGACTGATGCGTCCGAACCGGTTTGCACTCGGCGCCGCGAGCGGCACCGCGCAGACCCCGAGCAGCTCCTGCGCAACGTGATGACGCGGCATCCGCACCGCCACCGTGCCAAGGCCCGACGTCGCCAGATCAGGAACCCCCTTTTGCTTGGGCAGCACGATTGTAAAAGGCCCCGGCCAGAACACTTTGAGAAGCCGGTCCAGGACTTCGAGAGAACGTCCGCCGAAACCGGAAAGATCAACCAGGCCGCAATCCTTCAGCTCATCGAGCATCCGCTCCGAGCGGTAGGCCACGTGCGCTATGAGTGGATCGAAAACCGGACGCTCCTTGACGCCGAAAATCCTTGCCAGCGCGCGTTCGTCAAAAATATTGCCGGCCAGCCCGTACACGGTCTCGGTCGGAACCGCGACAACATCGCCCGCAAGCAGTGCGCACGCGGCCGCCTTGATGTTTCCAGGCGTCGGCTCCAGGACACGGGTCATTTGAATTTTTCCGGATTGATTTCCTTGATGGTTTTCCAGACGATTTCCATCTTCATCCCGCGCGATCCCTTGATGAGCACGGCGTCACCCGGCCTTACAAAGGCGGCAAGCGCCCCGGCAAGCTTTTCCTGTGAATCGTAATACTCGATTTTTCCCCTGAAATTCTTCTTTTTCAGCTCCCCGGCAAGATGTTTCATCCTCGGGCCGCAAAGAAACGCGCAGTCCACGGCGGAAGCCATCAGTTTCAGCGCAAGCTCCCGGTGGAGTTCCGCCTCGCCGGCGCCGAGTTCAAGCATGTCACCAAGGCAGGCAACCAGCCGCGGTTTTGTCAGTACATTCCTGCCGCGCGATATTTCGCGCGCCAGATCCGCGAGAAGAACAAATGCCGCCGCCATTGATGCCGGATTGGCGTTGTAATAATCGCAAAGAAAAACCGTTCCATCGGAAAGTTTTACCACCTCGGACCGGCCACCGGCGCTCTTGAAGGCGCGAAGCCCCTGCTTTATCTCCGCAGCGTCAAGCCCGAGCGCGCGCGCAATGGCCACCGCCGCAAGCAGATTGCGGGCATTGTGTTTGCCCGGAAGCGGAGGCGCGAACGAAACGCCGTCAAGCCCCATGCCCTTGAGCGACAGCAGACCATCCGAAACCCCGCCATGAAGCGCATAATCGGCCGCCGCCATCGTGCCGCGCGAATCGTAAGAGCTGTCGAGGGAGAAACAAAACACCCGCTCCGCCTTGAGTACCGGGGCGAGGCGCCGGATGTGCTCGTCATCAAGATTCAAAATCGCAAAAGTACCCTTGCCCTCAAGCATCGTGAGGGCGATTGATTCTTCGCGCGCGACAGTCTTGAGATCAACAAGCCGCTCAAGATGTTCGGCGCATATTGCCGTAAGCACGGCCCCGGAGGGCGCGACAAGCTTCATGTGTTCGGCCATGGCGCCGACGTCGTCAATCCCCACTTCAACCACGGCGACGTCATGCTCGGGCCGCAGGTCAAGAAGCGTCATCGGAATGCCTACAAATCCGTTCTGGCTGCCCTGGGTTTTGAGAATATTTTTGAATTTTCCCTGTAGTATGGCCGCAACAAGCTCTTTTGTGGTGGTCTTGCCAACGCTACCGGCGACAACAACCACCGGAATGTCAAAAAGCCGGCGCCAGGCGCCGCCAATGCGCCGGTAGGCGGTCTCGGTGTCACGCACCCTGAGCACCGTGACACCGTGGATTTTCCCTTTTGGTTTGAAAGCCTCGCGCACGACCACCCCGGTGGCGCCCCGCTCCACCGCGGCCTCGACAAAGTCGTGGCCGTCAAAGCTGTCGCCCTTGATCGCGACGAACAGGTCTCCACCGCCGGCCTTGCGCGAATCCGTCACCACGCGATCGAAAGTCGCGAACTCCACACCCCCCTCCCGGCCGGCAAGCGCGGGGCCAAGCGCGTCAAGGAGGAATCTGGCTGTCAGTTGCGGTATCGGTTTTTTTGTGGAAGCCTGCCTGTGGTTCATTGTAGACAAATTACCATGACAAAAGGAGCTGCGCCATGGCAAGAAAAACCGCAAAAGCAGACAAGGCAAAACCGCTTGCAGGAATAATAATGGGCAGTGATTCGGATCTTCCGGTCATGAAAGCCGCCGCCGAGGCGCTTGGCGCCATGGGCATCGCGCATGAAATGCGGGTTCTTTCGGCGCATCGCTGTCCCGACGAAACCGCCCGTTATTCCGCATCCGCACGAAAGCGCGGCCTTCGCGTGATCATCGCCGGCGCCGGAGGCGCGGCGCACCTCGCGGGCGTGGTGGCCGCGAAAACAGAGCTGCCCGTGATCGGCGTGCCGGTTCCGAGCGGCCCGTTGCAGGGCGAGGACGCGCTGCTTGCCATCGTGCAGATGCCCAAGGGCATTCCGGTCGCGACGGTTGCGATCGGCGGCGCCTGGAACGCCGGACTTCTCGCCGCCCAGATCATCGGCGCGGGGGGGCGGGAGCAGGACAGCGCCATTCTGGACAGGATTGCGGAATATAAAGACACGCTCAGGAAGTCCGTGCTTTCAAAAACCGTGTCGTGAATTCCGCAGCGGCCGGCCACCCGGAGTGCAGTATCCGGCGAGAAAAGACTGCCAGTCGATGATATTGATGTCTCCGGCCATTGAAGACCTGCCCCGGGGAACCAGCACGAATTTCCGGATTTTTTTACCGGTATATTTTTGCAGACTTTCAAGGCCGTGAAGCTCTGTTTTCTTATAATAACCGCCCTTGACCTCAAGCGCGAAGATTTCCCCGTCGAGTTCGAGCACGATGTCCACTTCGGCTCCGGCCGCTGTGCGGTAATGCGAAAGACGGAAGTCACGCCCGGCAGCCAGCAGGGTATGATACAACTGCGTAAAAACAAGATTTTCAAAAAGCATCCCGATGCGATCGGCTGAAACGATGAAATTCGAAAGCAATGCATTCAACACTCCATTGTCAAAAATGTAGAATCTGGGATGCAGGACAAGTATCGACTTATGCAGCAATCTGCGGATTATATTACGCAGGACATAACATAGTGGTAAAATTGCAATGGTTTTTTACCACTATGTTATTTTCAAAATTTATACCCCGAGTTTGAGTATCTTGAGCGCCTTTTCAAGTTTTTGCGGATCGAATTTACGGTAAAGCACCTGGTCGAGCTTTGTAATGGCCGCCCGCTGCCGCTCGATGAGCGTTCCCTTTGAATCGGCGACCACACCGTCAAACGCATTGGCGATCGCGACGATCTTGGTCAGATCGTAGATGTTGTTGCCGCGCAGTTTTTTGGGATAACCCGTGCCGTCGCAATTTTCGTGGTGCTGGACGATTATCATTTTCACTTCATTCGGAACCTTCTGCTGCGACTCGATCAGCTTGAGCCCGAGGACCGGGTGATCCTTCATCTTCAGATCAATTACCTGCGGATTGTCATCGTCCCTTATCGACACCCTGGTCTTGCCGATATCATGCAAAAGACCGCCCACGCCGACGTGCTGCAGGATGAGTGAATGCGAATATCCCATCTGCATCGCAAGATAGACTGAAAGCACGCTGACATTCACCGAATGATCCGCCGTGCCCTGCGAATACGACTGGAGCTGCGAAAGCGTCTTCGTGGCGTAGGGGAACTTCATCACCTCGGTCACAAGTTTCTTGCTGGCGCTCAGGGTCTGCGAGACGATCTTGTCCGGATGCGCGCCCTGGAAGATGTCCATGGCCTTGCGTTTCACCTCTTCGCGCACTTTTGCAAACTGCTTGTTCTCGGGCGCGAGCGGCGGCGGCTTGTCGGCCTCGCGCTTGGCCGACCAGTCCATGAGCTTCTTCCGGTCCTGCTCCATGACAAACAGATTGCGGACTTTTTTGAACTGCAACCGGTCGTACGCCTGCCGGTCAACCATGTCGCCTTCGGCGCGGAATGTTATGAACCTGAAATCAATATATATATAAAGAGTAGCTGGAAGCGGCTCGCCGACAATGATGTCTTCAAGACTGCACGTTACAAACTGGTCTCCCATTCATATCATTGTATGTGAGTGCCGTGAGGCTGGCAAGAACGCCAAAAGGTGGTTTTGACGCACACCTGAACCAAAAGGTGGTGACCACCTGTTGATTCATGGAGCTGATTCGCCAAAAAAAACGGCTCATAGAAAAGCTTCGCTCCAACCGCATAAAAAAAGGATTGTCGCAAGCCGATGTCGCCGGGCTGATTGGCAGCCAGCAACCCACCATAGCCAGAATGGAATCCGGTCAGGTCAGTGAAGTCAGCATGGATTTTTTGCTCAAGGTGGCCCTGGCTCTTGAGATGCCGGTAACCATCAAAACGCTGGAAGAAGCGGCCTGCCCCTGTTAAGGCAATCAGGAATTTTTATTTGTGACCTGCCCTCAATGTGGATGCCGCAGGCGCCGCTACAATCTGCTTTGTAAGCTCACCACAAGTGTCTCCATTTCCGGTGGATTTTAATTTTGCAAGACGCCCTGCTTCGTCATCAATTTCTTTGATGGTCTGCATAATCTTTTCTTTTGTTCGTGGATCTACTACATTTGAAGCATCAAAGAGCATTTGACGAACTATTGGGTTCTGCGTTTTTGTTCTGCCAAGTGCAACGGCTGCGATTGATCTGCACCATTCATCTGAATCATTAAGCAATTCAGCCAGTGCAAGGTGGATTTTCACGTTCTGCGGCATGATTTCGCCTAGTGTCATAGCAGAAAGTGCTCTGACAGCAGAATTTGAATCTTTTAGTAACTCAGTCAGTGCAAAGAGGATTTTCTCATTCTGTGGCTTGATTGCAGCAAGCACAGACTCTGCAAGTTCCCTAGTATTGGTATTCTTGAGTAATTCAACCAGTGCAAGCTGAAGCCTTTCGTTCTGTGGTTTGATTGTTTCAAGTGCAGAGGCTGCGCTTCTTCTGACCGATGCTTTCGAATCCTTGAGTAATTCAAACAGTGAAAAATGGATCCTTTCGTTCTGTGGATTTATTTTTCCAAGTGCAAATGCTGCGGTTTCTCTGACAAATGCTTCTGAATCTTTAAGCAATTCAGCCAGTGCAAGATGGACCCTTTCATTCTGTGGTTTGACTTTGCCTAGCAGGAAGGCTGCATCGGCTCTGACTTCTAAATTCATATCCTTGAGCAACTCAGCCAGTGCAAAGTGGGTTTTCTCATTCTGCGGTTTGATTTTTTGAAGCGCATTTATTGCACGTTCTGCGAAATGAAGGTCCGTATCCTTGAGCATGGCAACCAATGCAAGATGGACCTTTTCATTCTGTGTGTGGAACGCACTAAATATGTCGCCTTCAACAATAATCATCGCAGCATTTTTTTTCATTTTATTTTTACTGGCAAGCAAATCAACTACTAGTATCGCTGCCCTCGGGTCTTCCATGATCTCAGCTTTATGATATGCCACTATTGCTGTTAGAAATTTATTAAAAAACAGTTCTTCTCTATATTTATCAATAACCATTGTGAGAGTCTGCTTAATGTTTTCACCCCTATACGCATCTGGTGCCAGGAGCCTTCCTCGCATGAAAACTTTTTCGCCGACAACATATCCCGGATTGTTTGATATTTGTCTTGCAAGACGCGTTACCTCTTCCTGGTGTTTGCTTACAGTGAGCCCGTCTTCATTGGCCATCAGACTGAACAGTTTTTCAATTGCTGGTTTTTCACTGTCCAGACCGGCCATTTTAATAACTTCTTTGGCTTGATGAGACCTATTTGAAGCCCAAAGCTCCATGATGAATTCAAGTGCATTTTGTCTTGTAGCCGGAATCCGTGATTCCGGAGGCATGGCATGCACCGAAACCGTTTTTTGCAGATATTGCTGCTTGCCATCTGGTGGTGGAATTACCCTGCCACGAGTATTGCGTGACATGTGGTCGTACTTGCCGGAGTTATAATCACCCTCGAAACCCTGGATTTTCCCTCTGATTTCGGGATTTGTGTACTTTATCTCAACCTCTACTGCGGCCGCATCCGTAACATAACTTTCAAACACACCACTGACTTCCGGAAAGTTCATTAGTTTTGTCAAATTTTCCTTGGTTGGCAACACAAGCTGCTGGACCCCAAGCTCCTTCAGCGAACCGTTAAGCCCGTCAATTATCATCTTTGTGTCGCTGGCCGATATGCGGGAGCCGGATACGGTAATCAGATAAAAAGATTTCTTGCCCTTGACCTCGACTATCGTACCGGACGCATAGCCCTTGAGCCGCCCTTCATTGTCATAAACAAAAAACACTCGCTCATTTGGGTCATTGGGATACGGAAACGAAAACTGCGTCGCACAATCCCCGCCCGTGCACCCCCTGAATATCCCGATCCAGCCCGGCACTTCCTTGAGAGTTACGCCGCCCTCGATTTTTGATACCGTCTGCTCGGTCCTTGCTGCATACGACTTGAAGTAATCAAGCACCCCATCGGCCGACTGCTTGCGCAACTGTACTCCCGGTACTGCGCCTCCTTTTTGCAGCGTTTCAGAAAATTTCAAAATTTTGGGATTTAGCGCGTCTTTGTCCGATAGCGCTATAAGACCATCCCTACCTATCGCTTCTATGGAAGACCGGAGTTCTGCAATTGAAGCCTTGGGATTTATCCTGCCTTCTGCGTCCTGCAACATCATGTGAAGCGCTGTAAGTCCGTTTGCCTCAACGTTCTGGCTCATAAGTTGCTGCAATCTCTTAAGCACTTCTTGCTTGCCGGCTCCCGCTTTCAAGCCGTATTGCTCAAGCTTGAGCTGGCCTGACAGTGTTTCGGGCAAAAGTTTTGCCAAGAGATCAATCTTCTGCTGCACGTTCATGGTCTTGAAGTCCTTCAGCGCACCGCTCTTTCTAGCTTCAAGTGGTATCTGCTGCATGAGACCCGTAAGAAGTCCGTCGGCACTGGCCGGATCCTTCAAAATTTCGACCATTCTTGCACGTATCGCTTCCGAAACCGGCTTGTCTTTGGGCAGGGCTTCGAGCGTTTTTATTGCATTGTCCTTTAGCGCCTTGACCGCATCAGTGCTGATCTGCGTGGATTTTACCGTCTGGTTCGATGTTGCCGTATATGTGAATGTATGAAGCATGTGATTCTGGTGGTGTTTTATCCACTCGGGATAAGCTTTGAGAAGCTCCTGCATTTTTTCCTGGTTTTCAAGCAGCTTGAACAGATTGATGTCGTACTGGGCGGCATCAGAAAAAAGCCGCGGTATCTGCTCCCGGACAAAAAGAAGAAACTCAAGCTTGTCCTTGCCGGTCTTTAGTACCGGAAGCGGCGCAGGATTGCCGGCATATGCCGCATGCTGCACGGACAGCATGGCAATGACAGCAATACCCAATATCCGGACAAGCATTGTCCTGATGCGATTACTCATCAGTAAAATTGTCTCATGCCGGGATGCTTGGTAAATGGGCATTTATTGCCCTCAAATCCGGAAATATATCTCTGAACTATTATTGGTTTTGACGCACACCTGAACCAAAAGGTGGTGACCACCTTTTGGTTGGTCGGGGCGAGGTGACTCGAACACCCGACCCCCTGCTCCCAAAGCAGGTGCGCTAGCCAACTGCGCTACGCCCCGACTGCCTGAAAAACGAAGAACTTCCGCATAATATACAACCCCCCCTCTGATGTCAAAACGCGATGAGGTGCCCTAAAAAATCCGCATTTGACAACCGCACGAAAAATGCTTCACAATTTAAGCAGGGGGAAGGAAGTCATGAAATACCTCCAGCAATGTTTCACAAACAGCCATCTCTGGGGCTGACCGCCCCACCAACGACCGGTTAACCTGTCCGGCTTTTCAAATATCAAATCATGCTCACGACTTTCATGGAGGAAAGAATCATGAAAAAAGGAATCGGTATCGGAATAATGGCTTTGGCGGCTTTAAGCGCATCACAGGCTTTTGCCCTGTTTGACGGAACCACGACGGCAAGCATCCGCCAGGACATGCAGACATCGAACGTGGCCAGGATCGAAGGCGTGCTTGAGTGCAAAATGTCCGCCGTCAACGATGGCAGCGCCTGCGACCTCAAACTGATTGACGTCAGGAACAACCGCGCCTACGGACTCGTCAACGGAAACGGCGTGGCTATGCGGATGTTCCAGTCCGGCGTGCGCAGCGTATCCATCGAAGGCAATGTAAACGCGGATGCCGGAATAATCGAGATCGCGGACATCAAGGCGCTCTAGGGCGCGGCTATTCCTGCCCCACCGAGGCAAGTGCCGCCTCGATGATTATCTTGAACGCCCCGGCGGTGGAATCGGCCCATTGCCGGGGGGTTTTCCTGATGGACGCATCATAACCCGGCACCTGCACATAGCCGGCCGGAATGACCTGGTCACCCTGCGTTGCAAGCGACATCACGACATAGAAAGCCGTGTCGCCGTCAAGATCGTCGGCGTCTCCGGGCTCGGAGGCGTATTTGATCAGGGCCGGATATCCGGCATCGGAAAGCCGGCGCTGCATGTCGTGAACGGGCAACCGGATGAGATACCGCTGGGGTCCTTCAATGGCAGCCACGCCTTTGGAGGCCTGGATTGCGAGCTTGTAACCGCCGCTCCCGCTCCTGCCAAACACCATGATGAGTGATGGCGAAAGTTTTGCGATTTTCTGGCGCAAAAAAACAGCCATCCCGGCCGCCTCGCGCGGCAGGACCTCGAATGAAAGCCGCACGGGCCTTTTGAAAACCGTCTTTGAAACACCGTCGGCAAAAGTTCTCAGGGCAAGGCGCATGTTGTTGTTTTCCGCATCGCTCCTGCTCTCCACTCGAATAACAAGGACTCTGGCAGACATCTTGTCGGCATCCCCGCCGGCACCATGGCCCATGAACCAGCGCACCCCCGCAGGAACACGGATCACCCCGTAGGCGAGCAAAAGGGCGCCGGACACCCAGAGGGCCATACCAACCCACTCCCGCAGATTGTGTTTGAACTTGCGGTTCCAGCGGAAAAAAGCCATCAGCTCAAATGTCCTCTGGAATATGCTTTGCCTTGATGATGCCCTTGCGTTCGAGCTGGCGCGCCACCTCGATCACCTTCATCTGCGCGCCGCCGATTTCAGTAGGTGTAGCCTTGGCGGTAAGATAGTCCTTGAGTTCCGCGGTTACCGGCATCTTGGAACACTTCAGAAACCGCTGTTTGATCTCATCGCTCATCGACACGACCGAAAACGCGGTGGTGCGCGGCGGTGACTTTGAAATCAACTCGGCGAGTTCCATGTCGGACAAGGCAAGGATATCCTCGAAGGTAAGCATGTATGCCACGGCATCCTGTGTATAATCAGGATCCTCGGCCATACCGACATCAATCATTTTTTTACGCCGGACCACGGGCGTGGTCTCTAAAAGCTCGACCAGCGCGCGGAATCCACCCGGCTGCCTCTTGAAACGAGTGTATACGCCCATGGGTCAGATCATAAACCCAAACCGGGCGCTTAGTCCACGTGATCGTTTGCCGCTTCGAACACGTGCGTCAAAGACCTCGTCTGGATCTCAAACACGCGGTCAAAGAGTTCTGGATATTTGAGCGTACTGGTAATCACCCTGCGGGACATGTCAGTGCCGAGACTCTTCCCCTTGAACAAGCGTTCCGGAAAAAGCACATCAGCGAGTTTTGCGGCGTCGGTTTCGATGCACGGCCAGGAAGCATCATCGCCGCAAGCGTCCTTCTCGACCTCAAAGCGGTTTACCTTGAAAAGCCTGTACGCAAGCTCACGGAACGCGCCACCCAGCTTGCGCTCCTGGATCTGCAGGCGCACGGCCCTGGCCACGCGCTCGTCTTCAAGCGGAAGATAGGCCGGGGCGCCGGGGACCTGATCCTTCATCATGACAACCGCCATGCGGCCGCCGCCCGCATCAAGCATCACCTTGGGAAGCAGCGAAACCGCCGCAAACATGGGGTTGAAGGCGATACGCATGAGCCTTGTTTCATAGCTGTCTCCCTGCGGCAGGGCGTCCCTGCCGTTATGTACGAGCTTGCGCTCCTTGATTGAAGCCTTCAGGGTTCCTGCGGCGATGTCCTTTGCAAACTCTTTTACAACAAGGCCGAAAATCGCTGCGGGCTCGGCGGACCTTGCCGCAAGCACCCGTTTGCGAAGCTGCGCGGGCTGGGGGGTTTTCGAACCGTCCTCACCATATATCTCCAGACGGATCGCCTTCTCGCGCTCCGCCACCAGCGCATAAAACCTCTTTTTGAATTCCGGGGCCATTTTTCCGGACAGCATTATCTCATGAACATAAGCATCCGCCGGCTCGATCTTGAACGCATCCTCCTTCATCTCCGCGTAGGTGCGTTCGATATCCTGCCTGGTGACCACCCATGAATCCATCATGTACTGGCGCGCAAGCTGCGTCCAAACGGCCTGTCTGAGAAGCCCCCTGTTGATGGTCTGGAGTTTGTCCCGGACCAGGCGTTCAAACTTGCGCCAGTCCTTCGGAAGATCCGCGAAGCTGATGCTCACCGCCGGCCACTCGAACATCCCGCCTTCGCCGAGCCTTTCGTGGAAACTTTGGGCGCTGCCGCCGTCGTACTTCCAGTTCATGTTGAACCGGACCGGATTCGGCCCCACTGTTTCGAGCAGCCACGAGTACAATTTTGCAAAAGATATGGTGTCCATGTTTTCGTCGGCGACCTTGCGCTTGACTTCTTTTCCATCCTTGTCCTTGTACGTCACGATCCTGGTTTTGACTTTTTCGCGCATGATCGCATTCTGGCTCAATACGGCACTCATCACATAGTCCACGCGGTTCTGGCTGACGCTGACATCCAGCTTGTTTTTAGCGGTTTCGTGATCAATGATGCGGTTGAGAATGAGCACTCCCATGCCCTGCTCAAGCACCTTGCCGAGATACTGCCGGTAGCGGGCATCAAGCTCTTCTTTTGTGCCGCGACCTTCCATGACCACACCAAAATATTCCCGCGTAACGGGGCGCACGAGAGCCAGCAACTCGCTTCCATGGATCAAGCCGCCTTCGTTGATCCTGTAGCGCCAGAGATCCCTGCCGCGTCTTTTGTCGCCCTTATGGCTGAAATAAACGCGACCGAGATTATCATCCTTCCATCCGGGGCGGGCCAGACTGCCCCGGCCCTCTTCATCGCCTGCAAATCCTGTAGTTGAAATAAATGAAAAAACAGTGAGAATCGCGCCAACAACATGCCATGGGGTGTGTTTCATACTGCGCGGCAACATACCAGAGTGTTTTGGTCGGGTCAAGATGGCGTTTTATGGTTCCGTAATTATTACTGAATTTAGTTGATGAATCCGTCAATAAGAGTCATCATGCAGATATAATGTCAGGTCAAAAACCGACCAAAAATGCCATATTCATGGCGCTTGTGACTGTTCAGTTGCTTTTTGGCATCAACTACGTGGTTTCAAAGGACGTCGTTGCCGCCTTCCCGCCCTTGGTCTGGGCCAGCGCCAGAATCATCATTGCAAGCACCCTGATGTTGCTGATGGCTGTTGCAATGCGCCGCAAGCATCCGGTGCCGGACCGGCATTTTTTTGTTCCACTAATAGGTTATGCGCTGCTCGCGACAGTCATCAACCAAACCTGCTTTCTTGTCGGCATCAAACACACCACTTCCACCAACAGCGCAATCCTCAACTCCCTCATTCCGGTGTTCACGCTCCTGATCGTGGTGCTGCGCGGACAGGAAATCCTCTCGCGGCGGATGGCGCTTGGATTTGTTTCCGCTCTCGTCGGCGTTCTCGTCCTCAGGCGCATCGAGGATTTCAGCCTGTCCAACGAAACATTCTACGGCGACCTCCTCACCATCATCAACAGCCTGAGCTATGCCACCTTTCTAGCCCTCAGCAAGAAGTTCTACGAAAAACACGATCCCATCTGGACCACCGTCTGGCTGTTCATGTACGGAAGCGTCGGCATTACAATCATCGCCATTCCCGACTGGCTCACCTTCACAATGCCGGCCATGAACACAACCCTCTGGGCCGAAGCCGCTTTCACCATAATCGGGGCAACGCTGTTCACCTATTTTCTGAACAACTGGGCCCTTGCCTGGGCAAAATCCTCGCACGTCGCCATATTCATCTATCTGCAGCCCGTGATCACAAGCATAATAGCCTGGAGCTGGCGCGGTGAGCAGGCCACCTGGCGCTCGATCCTTTCCACCATGCTGATTTTCATGGGACTTCTGATGGCGATTTCAAAACACGACAACCCCGACAAAAGGAGAGCTGACAAATGACGCCAAAATATGCCGGGTTCTGGATACGGCTTGTCGCGGACCTGATCGACAGCCTGCTCCTTTCCGTGGCTGCATGGATCCTGGAATATGCGCTGCTGGGAATCTTTTATGGAGGCTGGGCCCTCTACGCTTCGAAAACCGGACAGGACCTGCCCTCTTTCCGGAACGCCTTCAACGCCCTGTGGATGCAGGTTTTCAATCTCGGGCTGTACGGAGTCCTGGCCTTCCCGTATTACGTCTGGGGCCAGTTCAAATACGGCACCACGCTCGGCAAAAAACCGTTGAAGATATACGTCGTGAGCGCCGATGATTTCGGACGCATCACGCTCAAACAGTCGATAATCCGGTGCCTCGGATTCATCGTGTCGTACCTGCCCTTCATCGCCGGATATTTCATGGCGGGTCTGCATCCGCGCAAACAGGCGCTGCACGATCTGCTGGCCGGCACCGTTTCGATCAGGAAAAAAGATGTTCAAACTGCTGCGCCAGCTGCGGTCTGATTTTATTCTCGGGCTCACCACCCCCCTTGCCGCGGGGAGGATGATTGTTTCCAGCCCCCGTTTGCTTGCGCTCAGCGCGGCCCCCGTGCTGCTCACGGCAGTGATTTATTTTTACGGCATCGCCGCGGCCCAGACACACATCAAATCCTGGATGCTCCATTATATGGCCTCCTGGGGGCTGTCTCCCGAAAGCTGGCTCGCCTGGAGCCTTTTTCTGCTCTCAAAACTGGTATTGATGCTGGCGGCGGCCATCACCTTTTCGTTTGTGGCAAACGTCGTCTCGTCACCGCTCAACGACTGGCTTGCCGAAAGCGCCGAAGCGCCCGCCGGCCTCCCGCCGGTCCATAAAAGCGGAATCGGATTCAAGGCCACCGTTCTCATGATCGATCTGGCCAAAACCGTTGTTACCGCGGCGGCATCGGTGGCCGCCCTCGTCCTTTCCTGGGTCCCGGTGGTGAATATCATCGCCTTCATGTTCGCGTTCCTCATGGTCAGCTACCAGTATGTCAGCTACCCCCAGACAAGGCGTGGAATGGGAATAATGAGGAGCTTTGCCTTCCTGCTCAGGCACCCCCTGCCGAACCTCGGATTCGGAATGGTAATGATGTTTCTCTTCTCGATTCCGCTGCTTTCCGCCCTGTTCCTGCCGGTCGGGGTGGTGGGCGGAACCCTGCTGGTCGGCCGTCTTGTCGGAAGGCCGCACAAGCGGGTATAATGGACACTGACGGAGAACAAATGACTGATAACGACAGTCCCGACGACATTATCAATCCCAATGACTTCAAGTCCATTGATGTCCAGGTGATGATGATCAACGAGACATCGCATACCGGCGTGATGAAGGGGCAGCGCATGTTCGGCGAGGAGCAGCAGAAAGCCGCCTCCGCCTATGTCAAATTTTTGGAATTCATAGACAAGGGCATGATCATCGAGGTTCCGCATCCGTCCTGCGGCAAGGGACATACGCTTTGTCTCGACATCCAGGTATGCGGCATCAAGAACGAGATACACTTTGAAGTCACGGCAAGGGTCATGGAGATCGAAAATCTTGACGAAGGCCGCGACAGGATCAAGGTCACGCTCCTCACCTACGACGAGCTGTTCTGGAACGCCTTCAAGTCCGTGTTCCAGAACCGGCAGCAAGAGGTGACCGAGTTCTTTTTTGCGGCCAAGGGGACGGAAAAACCATGACCCCCGCGCAGGACAAGAACGAAGCCCTGTTTCGCAAGTACATCGACCCGAAAAAAATCATGATCACAGACCCGTGCATGGGAATGCGCGCCGGGCTCGCAAAAATGCTCACCGACATGGGGGCCCGCCCGGGAAACATAAAGCTATGCAGGGATTACGACACCGCCGACCAGCTGATGCCCGCCTTCAAGCCGGAGATAGTGCTTTGCGAATACGACCTCGGCCCGCGCTGCGGGCTTGATCTCCTGCAAGCGCACCGGGCGGCAAACCCGGAGAGCAAAAAGAGCCTCTTCATCCTGATCACCTCAAACTCCTCGCAGTCGGCCGTGGCCCAGGCGGCCGAAGAGGACATAGACAACTACATCCTCAAGCCCTACACGATTGATTCCCTGCGGACGTCGATCGTCCGCTCGGCGCTGATGAAGGACTACCCCACGCCGTACCAGAGCTCGATCGACGAAGGCAAAACCGCGCTCGAAAGCGGCGATTATGACACGGCGATTGCCACCTTTGAAAAAGCCATGAAACTGGACCCCAAGCCCACGCTCGCCTGTTTTTACCACGGTCAGGCCAATCTCATCAAAGAGCTGCTCGACTTCGCCCAGAGCGATTACAACAAGGGGCTTGCGTACAACCGCATCCACTACAAATGCCTCACGGGTCTTTTCGACCTGCTGATGAAACGCTCCATGCACGAAGGGGCGTATGATGTCGTCAAACGCATCGCGCGCTATTTCCCGGCCAATCCGCAGCGCCTCACGACGGTACTCCGGCTCGCGGTGATGACCAACAGCTTTGAGGACATCGAGCGCTACTACCAGATCTTCACCGGCATCGAAACGCGCAACGAAGAGCTGATAAAATACATCTGCGCGGCGCTTGTGGTGTGCGGTAAGTTCTATCTCCGCAAGGAATCCAAGTCCCGGGCCCTCGTGCTTTTTGACAAGGCAAGCATGTACGCCGGCGAAAAACCCGCCATACTGCGCGAAATCGTGATCACGCTCATCGCGGCGAACATGCAAAAAGAGGCTTCGGGTTTTTTAAAGCGCTTCGCCTCCTGCACGCACGAATCACCCGAGTTCCTGGCCGTAAGATATGTGCTGCAGGAGAGCTCCATGCCGGAGGTCGAATCGATAGCCGAAGGCGAAAAACTCCTCAGCATGGGCATTCATGACGCCGAGATCTATAAAATCCTGATCAAACGCTGCCTGCAGTCGGGAGATCCGGAAAAAGCGCAGAATCTTGTCCGGGCGGCCATCGCAAACTGCCCGAACTACGAGAAGGATTTTGAATCCGCCATGAAGCCGGATGCCGGACAGGGCTGATCATCCGGCGGACGGCGCGGGATGGACCTTGAAAAGCCGGGCAAGCGCATCCACAAAAAACCCGTCAAGCCGGCTGCCGCAGAGCACGATGGTTTTTTCCACGGCTTCGAGGGGGCTGATCCCGGGGCTGTTCGGATTTTTGATCACCAGATTGCAGAACTCGTCGGCAACCGCCACCAGCCTGGCGATGGGATGAATCTTGTTTTTTTTCAATCCCGAAGGAAATCCGGTTCCCTCGCAATTTTCGTGATGTTGCAGGGCGACCTCGATAATGTCATCCGGCATGAATTGCATTGACTGCAGTATCTTTGCCCCGCGCAGCGGATGCGTTTCATAAATCTTGATTTCGTCGGCCGAAAGCAGGCTCCGGGGCCTGTCAAGAACAGACCGGTCTATTTCTTTTTTTCCGATATCATGAAGAAGCCCGCACATGGAGATCTTGAATATGCTTGTATCCGAAGACCACTTGCACTTTTTTGCGATCAGGACGCTGTAAAGGCTCACCGCAAGGCAGTGCGCATAAACGTGGTCGGCATGACCGTTGAGCACCGCAATCAGATCCATCAACGCATCCTGTTCGGTAAGCGTTTTGAGCGTTGTCTCGACCACGGTCCTGGCCGCATCAAATGTCGGCGCGTCAAGCTGGTTGATGAAGATATGCTGGATCAGGGCTTCCGAAGAATGCTTCAAAAAGGAGAGTTTTTTTTCCTTGGGCAGGGCGCTGGCGGCCACCCTCTCAGCAAGGACCACGTTGAAGCCGACATATTTTGTAAAATCCTCCTTGCGCAGATAAAGATAATTGATGTTCTTGCTTTTGTAGGAATCGATCTTGTCACGGGATATGTCCTCGCCATTATGCGCGATTTTCACATATTTGAATTCCGAAAGCCTTATGAAAATATCATATTTGATCTTCCGGCCGCTCACAAACTCATCAAACGGGATCCGGCAATAGTCATAGTCCTGGCTTTTCCGGGTGACATGGACCTCACTGGCGCCAGTTACCTCGCCAAAACACTTCTTGATTGTTTGTAACAGCTCCTCACACTTGAACGGTTTGGCGAGAAAATAATCCGCCCCCATCATATGCGCCTCGGAAGTTTCAGAAATTTCCGCAAAACCGGTCATCAATACCACCGGAACAAGCACATGATTCCTTTTGACGTAGCGCAAAAGATCAATTCCGCCTCCATCCGGCATATGAATGTCTGAAATCACCAGATTGATCCCGCCAAGAATCAAAAGGCTCTGCGCAGCCTTGCCGCCCGGCGCGTCAACGACATCATATCCGTCCTTGACGAGGATTTTCTTTAAAACAGAAAGAAAGGACGCGTCATCGTCTACTATCAGAATGGTTTTGCGCCCTGCTTTTGCAGGCTCATTGGTGTCGTGAGTGGCCATATTGTCATTATATTGTATTTACGGCTCAGCAATCATCAAGCAAATATTATTTTTCGGCCGTGCCCGACCCGCCCCTCCATATGAAGCTATAACCCTGTATAATCACAGCTATGAAAATACTTGTCGTTGACGATGAACCGGATGTCCGTGAAATAATATCTCTTCTGCTGCAGTTTCAATTCAAAGCCTCGATCACCGAAGCCGCTTGCGCACAAAAGGCCATCGATATCCTGGGCAGGGTAAATGACTTTGACTGCATAATCTGCGACTACAACATGCCGGACGGCTCGGGCGAAGATGTTTACAGATTCATGCTCGAAAGCAGCATCAAAATCCCGTTCGTGCTCTGCAGCACAAAAAACGCGATGGAATTCGAAATATTCAGGAAAAACCCGATATACGGCTCTCTCATCAAACCAAACATCAGTGAAGGCCTGAAAAATCTGATGGCGAAGCTGCAAAAATCCGATGATATTCAGACCACCGAAAAAACAGACGACCGTTTCTGCTCGATCAGGACAATGACCGCGATGAGCCTCGGACCGCTTGACTGCAATCTATATATCAGGTTGTCCGGAGGCCGGCATATAAGGATCATGCGCTTCGGAGACGTATTCGATTCAAACGATCTTGCAAAATTCGACATAAAGAACATTGACCGTCTTTATGTAACGGCCGCTGACGCGAATAAAGTCCTTACCTTCCTGATCAAGCAACTGAAAAAAACACAATCACTTGCCATCGAGCCATTGCAAACTGCGTCAGTCGCGCTTGGCACCAGATGCCTCGAGATCATTGACGGATTCAGCCGGGACCTCGGCTTCTCCCCCGAAATCCGGGCCACCGCAAAAAAATGCGTCGAACATGCGATCCAAGCAATCCGCAAACATCCGGAGCTTCGCGAGCTTTACAGCAGGATTGAAATCGACATGAACAGCCACCTTGCTTCGCACAGCCTCGCGCTTGCGCATCTTTCGTGCGGAATTGCAATAAACCTGGGCTGGAGTTCTGATCTGATTCTACACAAACTCGCCCTGGCCGCACTGTTGCATGACATCATGCTTCATGAAGACGGGCTGACAAAACCGCAAACCATTGACGAGTTCATCGCCAGTTACGGCGCCGGATCGAACGACAACATGAAACTGTTTTTGTCCCATCCGGAAACCGCAGCGGCGCTTGTTGCGACATTCGAGGACATGCCCGAAGACGCGGAACTCGTAATACGCCAGCATCACGAACGCCCGGACGGAACCGGGTTTCCAGACAGGCTCACCCATGCAAACATGGACCAGCATGCCGCCGTGCTCGTTTTTGCGGAGGACATGCTGTTTTTCAAGACAAGACATGACCGGCAAACGCATACGTCCGATTTCATCAACAGCCTGACCGCCGAATTTTACAATGGCGTTTTTGAATGCATCACGCAATCGGTGACCCGTGCGCTGGTAAAAAACACCGTATCGTGAGCCGGGATTAAAACAGCTCTCATCCGGGAGCAAGGCCGTGCATGATGATTTTAGCGAGCTGTTTGACGGCATGTCCGCTGCTTCCGCCGGACCGTGTGCCAAAAAATCTTGAATGAAAAACGAATCCAATGATCACAATTATCAACACCAGGGCGCCGATCGCCGGATCAACATCACGCCTGACAAGGCGCTGTGTTTTCATCCTGTCCATAAACTGCAATATCTCTGGCCACAGATGCCGCCGCCAGAGCGCCGAAAACTGGCCGCGCATCCTGTCATTGTGAAGCAGCTCTCCCGACAAGATCTTCAGCTTTTCGCCATGTTCGTCAAACGCCTCCATGCGGTTGGCTATCAAACCGGCAAGAACTTCACCAAGATCGCCATATTGCCCGTCCAGCAGTTTTTTTATTTTTTCCATCTGTTCAGGCACCACCGTCCTGAACATGAGCGGAAACAGTATCCGCCGGTACAAAAGCTCCTTGGACTTGAAATGCTTGAAAAGCGTCCGCTCGGTCACGCCGGCGCATCCCGCTATCGAAGCTGTTGTCGTGCCGTCATAGCCGCGGGCGGCAAAAAGCTTCTCCGCAGCACGCAGGATATCCTTATGCTTGCGGCTCGAAACGCCCTCATAAAGCCCGACCTCCTTCCGAAGCGATCTGAAATCAACATCCATTCTGCCCATTCATAAACAGCTTACGACATCAGGATTATACTTGTAAAGTGTTTACTATACTTATATAGTAGTTACTATACTTCATCCGGAGGGTGGCATGTTTGATCTTGTCAAAGTCGCAATTCGCAACGTCGGGCGCAACAAGCGCAGGAGCATGATAACCATTTTCACCGTATTCATCGGCGTCGTCGTGGCTTCGGGCACGCGCGGGCTGCTGAGCGGGCTGCAGGGGGAGATCAAAAGCGCCCTGGCGCGCAAGATGCACGGCGATCTGCAAATCCACAAGGCAAAGTACCAGGATTCGATCGACACCTCGCCGTTCAAGGTCATGTTTGAATATAATGAAGCGCTGAAGAACCGCATCCTCTCGACGCAGGGAATCCGCGCCGCGGCGCCGCGCATCCGCGCGATGGGGCTCCTGAACCACCAGAAATCCCAGTCCACGCTCCCGGTGATGATACAGGGGATAGAATCAGCAGGCGAGCTGGCCGTCTGCCCGCGGCTCGGACAGGCCGTCGTTGACGGCCGCCTCTTTGATTCGTCGCTCGAAATATCCGCCGCCGCCGTGGCCGACGACAATCTCGAAGAAGCCGCGGGTCTTGATGAGCAGAAAAAACGGGGAAGCAAACCCGCCATCGCCGCCGCAAAAGCCGCGGCCACGCACCGGATTGCGGTCACCCCCACGCTGATGCGCGGCATGAACGCTTCGCTCGGGGATGAAGTGGTGATTGTGGTGCAGGATAAAAACAACATGCAACAGGCGCTGATCGCCAGCATCGCCGGCGTCATCGAATTCGGCCTGCCGGGCGCGCAAAGCCGCATGATCTGGATGGACTTCCGCACGCTGCAGGAACGGCTGGCCCTTACAAACGAAGTTTCGGAAATCGCGCTGCTGGCAGACAGTCAGAACGACCCGGGCCAGGTCAAGGACCGGCTCAAAGCCGCCGTCGGGCCGGGCCATGAGGTCGAAACATATCTCGAGCTCTCGGGCCTGTTCCGTGACGCGATCATGCTGCAAAACATGATTTTTGGAATAGTCGTGATGGTGGTGTTTCTGATCGTGATCTCGGCCATTGTCAACACCTCGCTCATGACCGTGATGGAGCGGACCCGCGAGATCGGGACACTGATGGCCCTGGGTTACAAGCGCATCCACATACTGGCCCTGTTTCTGGTCGAAGCGGCGGTGATCGGCCTCACCGGCGGCGCGGCGGGACTGGCCACGGCGTTCGGACTGATATCGCTTGCGGGCTGGAGAGGAATTGATTTTGCGCTTCCGGGCCAGAACATCAAAACCGTGCTGTATCCGTTCGTGCCTGCATCATTCCTGCTGCTCGCGCTTGCGCTCTCGATGGCAAGTGCGCTCGTTGCATCATTCCTGCCTGCCTACCGGGCCAGCAGGATGAAACCGGTCGAGGCGCTTTCAAAAAACTGACAGGAGGATAAGCCCATGACACTCGCAACAATAACACTTATGCTGCTGGCCCCGCTTGCCGGAGCCGACATCCATACGCAGACCGTAAAAAAAGTCGAAGCCAGTCTCGCCCCCCCGGACTTTGCCGGGCTGTACGAATTCACCAACCACCGGCTTGACGGAACCATCAGCATCAACGAGGTGCGTTTCCAGGTGAAAGACATGGACCACACCTTCGGCGTCTTTGAAAAACCCGAACGCGAAAAAGGCCGCCAGATCCTGCGCGCCGATGACGCGCTGTGGACCTTCCTGCCAAGCGTCGGACGCGCCATGCGCATCGCCGACCGCGACAGTTTCGCCGGCGGCGATTTTTCGAACGCCGACGTGCTCCGGGCGGACTGGACGGCAAAATACAACGTCACGCTCGCAAAGGAGACGCCCAACCAGTGGATTTTTGATCTCAAGGCCAGTACCACCGGCGCAGCATATGCAAAAATGCGGCTCTGGGTGGACAAAAAAACCGTGCAGCCCGTGCAACAGTTTTTCTATGATTCAAAAGGCACGCAGATCAAAAAATGCCTTTACGGGTCGGTCCGCGCTTTCGGCGCGGTCACCAGGCCCGCGCACCTGGTGATGGAAAACGTCCTGACCGGCCAGCGCTCGGAACTCAAAATCCTGGATTTCAAGACGGGGCAGAAAATAAAAGACAGCCGTTTCGTGGTCGACAACCTCGGGAAATAAAATGCTGATCCAACTGCTTGCAATGCCGCTCCTGCTGGTTTCTTCAGTCGCCCTGGCCGCGGATGACTTGCTCGAAGAAGCTGCTCCCATGAAAGACATGGTAACAGCTCCGCAAAAATCCGCCCTCTCTTCGCCATTTGAATACCGGGCCTACCTGCTGGCCGAATACCAGCGCTGGTGGGTCAGAAACAAAGACGGCGGCTGGAGCGCACCCAACCTGGAAGCCGGGCTCACCGGCAAGCTGTCGGCCGCCGACCGGTGGCAGCTTTATCTCGACGGAACCGGAACCTTCACGGAAAACACCGGCCGGACGCGGGCAGTGCTCGGACAGGCGGGCATCCGCTATGCCCCGGCGCCGTCCTTGCAGCTTAATGCCGGCAAGGAGCGCACGCGCAAATCGCCCGGCCTCATCGTGAGCCCCGGCGATTTCATTCATGCCGGCGAAAACCTGCCAGGCCTGCGCGAGCAACGCACGGGCACCTGGAACATCAGGGTTTCCTGGCAGAGCCCTGTCGCAAGCGTTGACGCCATGGCCCTGCCGCTGATGATCAATGACGAATACGGAATTCCCGTCTCCGACGGGCAGAAACGCGGCGGCGCGCTAAGGGCTTTTTTGCAATACGGCGTATTTGATGCGGCTCTTTCTGGCGGCATAATCGACGGAGGCGCCGTGTTCGGCGCGCACCTGCAGGCGTTCGCATTAAAGGCACTCAAACTTTATGCCGAAGCCGGCTTTCAGCATGACGCCGCGACCCGGGCCATCAAGAAGGAAAACACGCTCGCCGTTCTTGTCGGCGCCAGATACGAAGGGGTAACGGACATGAGCTTCACGGCCGAAGTTTATCGCAACGGCGCGGGCCTGACCGGCGCGGAGCCCGGACGCTTTGCAAAAACATGGTATGCCATCGCGAGCGCAAGCCACGCCAATCTCTGGCGCGAGTCTTCGCTCACGCTCACCCACATCCAAAGCCTTGAAGAAAACTCCTGCTCGCTCCTTGGCCGCTACCAGCTGCCGTTTGGCGCGATGAACACCGCCGGCGTCACGCTTGGCGCGACCCATGGCGCGGCTGGAACACAGTACGGCGCGGGAGTGCCGTCCTGGACCCTTGCCGCCGACTGGAGGATTTCGATATGATCACTTTGGAAAAAATCACAAAAACCTATGAAAGCGGAAAAGTGAGCGTCGCGGCGCTCCGCGGAATCGACATGACGATCAGCGAGGGGGATTTTATCGTCGTGAAAGGCCCGTCCGGGTCCGGAAAATCCACGCTGCTCAACATCATGGGCCTTCTTGATTCGCCCACGAGCGGGCGGGTGCTGCTTGAGGGCCGCCAGGTGACGTATGATGATTTTGATCTTCTGGCCGGCGTGCGCTCCCGCACGATTTCGTTCATCTTCCAGCTTTTCAATCTCAATCCGGTGCTCAGCCTCGAAGAAAACGTGATGGTGCCGCTCATGATCCGCTCCGACATCAAACGCGCCGAAAAACTCCGCCGCGTGGCCGAATGGGTGGAAAAAGTGGGGCTTGCGAGCCACCGGCACCACAAACCCGACGAACTCTCCGGCGGCCAGCGCCAGCGAGTGGCGATTGCGCGGGCCATGGTCACCAATCCGCGCCTGGTGATCGCCGACGAACCCACCGCCAACCTTGATTCGCGGACAACCGAATCCATTCTTGCCCTCATGCAAGATCTCAACCGTGAGAAAGGCACCGCGTTTGTTTTTGCCACGCATGATCCGGTCCTGCAAAAGTACGCAAAAACAACACACACGGTGAAAGACGGCAGCCTGGATTCATAATATGCAATATGTTGCATATTATGATCTTAAAATTAATATAAAATGCAATATAATGCATTTTACATCAAAAACAGATTGACAAGCCGGGGCGGGTATTTGTACCATCATAAATAGAGGAAGAGATGGTTCAATTCAGCCCGTATTTGTCTGATCTTGAGATAAACAAGTTAATTTGTGAGCGAATTAAAGCCATTCGGATAGCCAGGCGGATCACAAGAAAAGAACTTGCTGAACGCTCAGGCGTTGCGCCACGGAGCATCGCCAATCTTGAAGACGGAAAGCATTTTTCTTCGAAGACCCTGATTCCCGTTCTGCGGGTCATGGATTTGCTTGAGAAGCTGGACCACCTGCTTCCGGAGCCACCGGCAACAATCAAAAGCCTGAAAGAAATCAAAGCAATCCCACCGCAAAAGAAAAGAGTAAGAAAGAGCAAGGCAGAGAATGGATAAACCGGTTTCGGCCAATGTTTTTTTGTTCGGGCACAAGGTTGGAGAAATTGTTCACCATCCGGCACGTGGATTTTTTTTCCAGTATGATAAAGAGTTTTTAACTTTGGGCATTAATATTTCCCCAAGAAAACTGAAGAACACATCCAACATAATCCCGATTGATGCCGCGCTGCAAAAAGTCAGATGTTTTTCCGGACTACCCGGAGTTTTTGCGGATTCATTGCCGGACAAATTCGGAAACGAACTTCTTTCCAGGCATTTCAAGGAAAAGGGATTTGACCCGAAAAAAATATCACCGGTACAAAAACTGCTCTATGTTGGAAACACCGCCATGGGCGCTCTGGAATATCAGCCGATGGAAAAAGACGGGGATGTCCCGTCAACCATTGTCCCACTGGAGATTCGCAAGCTTGTGGAACAAGCAAAAAAAGTCATTCGTGGTGAGATTGACTCAAAAATACCAGAAATCATGCTGATCGGGACTTCCGCCGGTGGAGCCAGGGCAAAAGGCCTTGTTGGATGGAACAGGACGAATAATGAGGTGGTGTCGGGAACAAGGAATTTACCCGGCGAATTCGAACATTGGATCATCAAGTTTGATGGAACTGAAAACAGTGAAAAAGGATGGGGGAAAATTGAGTTTACCTATGCTGCAATGGCGCGCATGTCCGGCATCGACATGCCCGAGGTCCATTTACTTCATGAAGAAAACAGATCTCATTTTATGACAAAAAGGTTTGACCGGATAAATGGAGAAAAAGTTCACGTTCATTCTCTTTGCGGGCTGCTGGAACTTGATTATGATCAACACAGGCTTTTTGACTATTCCAGTTTCATCAGGGAAACACTGGAGCTTACAAAACATGTTCATGACGTTGAACAGGTGTTCCGGCGGATGGTTTTTAATATTCTTGCGCGAAACCAGGATGATCATTTGAAAAATTCTGCTTTTATCATGAATAAGACCGGCAAATGGCGACTGGCGCCGGCGTATGATCTTTGCTTTTCCATTGGCGGCTGGTGTGACGATAATCAGCTAACGGTTAACGGAAAGCCGGGAAGCGAAGTCAAGGTTGCAGATTTACTTGAACTAGCCGGGCTGTTTGGCGTCAAAAAAGCGGATGAAATCATCGAAAACATCAATTCATCCATTCTGCAATGGGAAGAGCTGGCCAACACGAACAAGGTCGCCCCGGAAAAAATCGAAGAAATTGCAAAAGCGCACAAGGAAAGAAGGGCTTCCTCGGGAATATGATGATCTTCCGCCTTCCGCCTAATGTCCCTTCGATCTGAACATGGGAATCAGCCCGGCCATTATGAGCGCGTAACCGATAAAAGAGTTTATTGACAGATTTTCGCCGTATGCAAAATAAGACACCAGGCCGGCCCCGGCCGGTTCAAGCAAAATGGCCGTTGATACGGTCGAAGCCTTGAAAAATTTCATCATATAAACCAACAGTGCATGCCCGATTATCGTCGGAAATACGGCTAAAGACACAAAACCGGCATATGTTTTTGCGTCAAACCCGGTGAACGGCGCGCCGGAGGCAAGAACAATTACAAAAGAAAACAATGCACCGGCCAGGTAGACAACGGACATGAGAAAACCGTTCGAAAATTCCGCCCTCAACGGCTTTCCGATAATGAAGTAAACTGAAAAACAAAGTCCTCCAAGAAGCGAAAGGATGTCGCCGAGGATGAACCGCGGAGAGAGGGACAGGTCATGCGACCCGATCAAACCGATGCCGGTGAGGCCGGCGATAATTGCAAGCAAAACCTCGAATCCAATGCGTTCGCCCAGGAAAACGCGCGCGCCGACGGCGGTGAATACGGGGCTTAGCGAAAAACAAATCGCGGCGTTGGCAACAGTGGTGTGTTGCACGCCGGCGATCCAGAAAAACAAGTGAGCGGCGAACATGACGGCCATGCCCGTCAAGGCCAGGAAGGTCTTCCGGTCGATGCGCCGTATTGGGCCTCCGGGGCGATGCCGCCCATGCAGCCATGCAAACGGCACGAACAGCAGGGACGCCAGGGCAAGCCTGTAAAACGCGATTGCAAACGGATGGGCGTCGCAAAGCCGGATGAGATTGCCCGCCTGGGAGAGAACGACGACAGCTATTATGAGCAACGCAAAATTCATATTTGAATTTCAATACTCCATTTTACTCATGAGTAATAATATAATCTCGCCCTTGACCTATTACATTCCATCCCGCTATATTGCGGCGCAACACAAGGAGATCGATGTGAAATATGCCGCTTTGATGATTATTGCCCTCACTTCCGTTTCACAAGCCGGTGCGGACGCTGATACGAACTTCAGAGTCCTTGGAATAACCGAGGTAACAGGCGGCTATGAGAATTTTGTTGCATCAGGACAGACAGCAGACGGCCAGAATATTGTTTTTGCGGGCGGCAACCACGCCTCGGGTGACCTTGGCGGCACATTTCCGTGGGCCAGCCGTAAAAACGGAAGGCTGGTCGGCATGGGATTCAATGACATGCAGCTCCGGCTCGGAAACCGTATGTTTGTTTTTTCGCAGAAGTTTGAAAAAATCCCGACGACAAAACACGTTCCACGCGCCCTGCAAATCGTGCGGGCAGGCAACGGCAGCATCATCCGGCTTTCCATGGATACCAAAGCAGAAGAAGTCAATCCCGACACCGGAAATGTTCTTGATTCAAACATCCGCCTTGCTTTTGTGGTTCACGTCAAGCAAGGAGACAACATCGTCACCAGGCGCGAAGGATTCAAACGCTTCGACGCTTTTTCCGGGGCGGTCGAAGCGATGGGCTGCAAGGGTTTTCCGGTGCTTCCACAACCCGACAACCTGATTTTCTGCTCTCTTCTCACTCATTATGCATGGACACTTGAGAATCTCGGACTCTCCGCCCCGGGCCTTGTTCTTACTGAAGCGGCGCTCCGCCTCGATCCTCTCAAGGAATCACGGGTTTCCATCACAAGCTCCGCCCGGCGCACCGAGACGATCCGTCTGGCTTCGCTGTTCGGCGGCCTTGAAAAAAGCAGCATCACCGTGGTCGCGTCAAAACACAAAACCCTCGATCTTCACATGCAATATGATTACGTGGCGCTCTTTCCGCAGAATCCTGAAAACTGCGGATATACCGGCACGGTGGCCTATATAAGCGGCCTTCTCAACCGCGATCAGGGCTTGCTGCAATCCGTTCTTGATAAGAAGCTGGTCCGCAAATACGCTTCCTCCGCTTTTGTGATTGACCAGAACGGCGACCACATGGCACTAAAAAACATCGAACGTTATAATGCCATTAAATCAGCAGGAGACGTGCTCCGCATGACCGAATTCGGCGCCGCCAGCACCGCCGAACTGCCCGGCCTGCGACACACTTTCGATGTCGGGTCGTTCCACCGCCGGATGATAACCCTTACCGACAGGTTCGACTGCACCTACAGCGGGATGCTTGAAACCCAGTACTGAAAAATTTTGCAAGGCCTGCGCCGGGACGCCTTACGCGCTCCTGCCGCAAGCGACCAGGGTGTTCATAAAAAACAGATCCCTTGCGCTCCGCCTCACGCACCAATCCATCCGCAATCTCATCATCATGGCCCGCGACCTGGAGATGTGGGGGGCGCGCCCCCTCACTGAAATCATGAATTGCGACGAAACCAACCGGTCACGGGCAATGGCGCAGGCGACAAACGAATGGGAACGCCTCAAAACCGCGGGGCGCGATTACGACGGCTTCAACCCCGGCTTCAAAAAACCGCGGATCGCGCGCTCCGTGCGCAAGTCGTCGATCCCCGCCGGAGACAGGATACTGGGCCCCTGCCCCGTCAGCTCGCCGCGCACGCGCTGCTGCAATCTCCTCACCCTGGATACGGCCCGGGGCTGCCTCCACAAGTGCTCGTACTGCTCGGTGCAGGATTTTTTCAAGGCTCCCGCAAAAAGGGGCATCCAGATCGAAAAGAATCTCCGCCAGAAACTCGACGCCCTGGCGCTTGATCCGGACGCGGTCCATCACATCGGCACCGGGCAGTCCTCCGATTCGCTCATGCTCGAAAACCGCTTTGGCGAGCTCGAAGCCCTGGTGGATTTCGCCCGGAAAAACCCCAATGTCATCCTGGAACTCAAAACAAAATCCGCCGCCGTGGAACCGCTTCTCGCCCTCCACCCCCCGCGCAACATCATCTGCACCTGGACCCTGAGCGCGCCTTCAATCATCCGTTGCGAAGAACATCTTGCGGCAAGCCTCGACGAACGGCTCACGGCCGCGGAAAAGGCCGCCGGGGCCGGACTGCTGGTCGGATTCCATTTTCATCCCATGTTCCCGTTTGCAGGATGGGAAAGGGAATATTCCGGAATCTGCAACCGGCTGGTCGAATCATTCAACCCCGGACAAATTGCCATGGTTTCCTTCGGAGCGCTCACTTTTGCCAGATCACTTCCCGCCCGCATCCGCGAACTGCCGTACAAATCAAAAATATTACAGATGCCGCTCACGGAGTGCGCCGGAAAAATATCTTTTCCGGCCGGGGACAAGGTAAAGCTGTTCAGCACGGCATACGCAGCATTGCTTCCCTGGCACGGCCGGGTGTTTTTTTATCTCTGCATGGAACCGCACGAACTGTGGCATGCTTCAATCGGTCATGAATTCCGGAGCAATGAAGATTTCGAACGCGCCATGAAAACAAGTTACATTGAAAAGATACTCGGCCGGTGATAGTTTTTTTTCATGAAACTTGCCGAAAGAATCTCGTGTGTATCCGCCTCTCTCACCCTGGCAATGGATGCAAAAACAAAGGATCTTGCAGCAAAAGGGGTCGATGTCTGCAACTTCACGGTGGGAGAGCCGGATTTTGAAACGCCGCCGCACATCCGCGAAGCGGCAAAACAGGCCCTCGACGCCGGACGCACCAGATACGGACCCTCCGCCGGCGAACCGAAGCTCCGCGATGCGATAGCCGGCAAGCTCCGGCGCGACAACGGCCTCGGATACAAGCGCGAAAACATCGTGGTCTGCAACGGCGGCAAGCAGGCGCTCTTCAACTGTCTGCAAATCATTGCAGGCCCCGGCGACGAAGTCATAATCCCGGCCCCCTACTGGCTCAGCTACCCGGAGATGGTAAAACTCGCCGGCGCCACGCCGGTGATCATAAACACAACACCGCTCTCCAGATTCAAACTGAGTCCGGAGCAGCTCGAAGCCGCCATCACGCCCCGCACGCGCGCGATCATGCTCAACTCGCCGTCCAATCCGACCGGCATGGTGTATTCAAGAGAGGAGCTTGAGGAGCTTGCGCGCGTTATCGTGAAGCATGACCTCCTTGTCATCTCCGACGAAATCTACGAAAAGCTGGTTTACACCGGCTCGCACACAAGCATAGCCTCTCTGGGCGGCGCAATTTTCGAACGCACGGTGGTCTGCAACGGTTTTTCAAAAGCCTATGCCATGACAGGCTGGCGCATCGGATATCTTGCCGGTCCCAAAACACTCATTGACGCGGTAACCAGCCTGCAAAGCCACAGCACATCAAACGTCTGCACGTTTGCCCAGTACGGCGCCATTGCGGCGCTTGAGGGCGACCAGTCTTTTCTGGACCGCATGCGTGACGCCTTTGCCAAACGCCTTGAGCTGATGCACGCCCTGGTAAACGGCATTCCAAAACTTTCCTGCCACCGGAGCGAAGGGGCCTTCTACCTGTTCGTCGATATCAGCAAAACGGGCATGGACTCGATGCAATTCAGCCAGAAACTGCTCGATGATCATCACGTATCTGCGGCGCCCGGCATCGCCTTCGGTGATGACACGCATGTGCGGTTTTCGTACGCCACCAGCGAGGCCGCCATCATCAAAGGCATGGAGCGGGTGAAAAAATTCGTACAGTAACCAAATTACCGGTTGACACCAAATCAATTGGTTTTAGAATCCACGGCATAACGAAGTATTTTCAACCGGAGGGTTTTTCTATGAAGTTCAGATGCATAGTTGTTATCACAGGAATTCTGTTTTCTTTCACGGCCAGCGCCGCAAACAGCGAATGGTGGAACGACATGGGGGCAAGCATGAAGGCAACGGATGATGTCACCGTATCGCTCAAGCTCGGACAAAAATTCACCTCATTCAAGACGCTGTATTTTTATGATTTCAAGCCGAACGGCAAGTACATGGTCAATGACATTTTTGACATCCTCGCCGGCTACCGCCTTGAACGCATCAAAGGCAAATCCTGGGGAACGCAAAACAGGATCGAGGGCGGAGCGGGCCTCAAATGGGCGCTGGGGGTGTTCAAATTCTATGATGCCAACCAGGTCGAGCACATCATCCCGGCCAGCGGCTCGTCAAAAACCAATTACAAAAACAAGCTCAGCATCACATATCCTTATGAGATTTTCGGCCAGAATTTCGGCCTTACGCTCTGGGATGAACTCTATTTCAGCTTCAACAGCACCGAGTTCAACCGCAACAGGCTGTCCTTTGTTGTTTCCACAAACATCATCAAGAATCTGGCATTCGGACTGGGCTACATGCTCGAATCGGTCAAGAGTGCTTCGTGGAACAGCATCCATATAATGACAAGCGACCTGACTTATTCTTTCTGATTTTTGCGCAGTTGTTTTGTATTCAAAGGCGGCAGCGACAGGTTGCCGCCTTTTTTTCGAGGAGGACACATGAAAAAATCCACTGTCGCCGCACTACCGGTGTTAATGGCCGTCTTTCCATTTCCCGCCTTCGCGCTCGACACGCTCGAACCGTTCGGAATCGGGCTTTCTAATGTTGAAATCTACGGCAGCGCCATCAACAAGGGGGCAACCACCGTGTGGTCAACCGTTGGCTACGGACTTGGAGACTCACTCAACCCCTTCATCACGGGCGGCGCCAATCTCCAGGGCGGCAAGGCAAGCGGGATTTTTTCCTTCAGCAACAACACCACTTTCAAATTCGGCGACTTTGATCTCGATATCATCCCGCATGTCGGCTACAGCGCGGTGTGGTCGGGCGGAGCCGGGGTCGAGCTGACCTACGGCTTTGTGTGGGCCAAGGTCGTGCCGTTTTTGCGGGCTGACACCAGTTTTGCCTTCAGCGGGGGCACCTACGCGCACAGTGCCGGCGGCGGCGCGTTCTGGAAAATATTCAACGGCGGCGAATTCTACGCCAAGGGCTGGTACAACTTCACCGGTTCGAACAACTTCGCATTTGCCGGTGGATTCAACTGCAAGCCCGTGGACTTCATGGAAATCATCACCGAAGGCGGCAAAAGCGGCGAAGTTTACGGCACACTGGGGGCCATCTTCACGTTTGATCCGGCGCTGTTTTAGGAATCCATCCTCGGCGCATCCACCTTGTGCTCCACGCGGGCGCCCTTTCGCTCCTCGCCGGTACCCTTGTAACCCACCAGGCGCGCCACCAGTTTGCCGCTCCAGAGCCTGAAGCGGTCGACGTATGAATATGCCGCCGGAACCACAATCAGACTGAGCAGCGTGGAACTCAGAAGTCCGCCGATCACCGCGATACCCATGCTCGAACGCATGCTCGATGCTTCGTTGAGCCCGACAGCAACAGGAAGCATGCCCGCGACAAGGGCGCCGGTGGTCATCAAAATCGGGCGCAGCCTGGTGCGGCCGGCTTTTAAAATCGCGCTTGCACGGTCCATGCCGGCGGCAACCATCTGGTTTGTGTAATCCACAAGCAGGATGGAGTTTTTGGTCGCAACACCAAGCAGCATTATGCAGCCGATCATCGAAAACATGTCGAGCGTCGAGCGGGTCACAAAAAGCGCAAGAAATGCGCCGCAAATCGCGAGCGGAAGGACAAGCATGATCGTGAAAGGGATGATGAAGGATTCATACAAACTCGCCAGCACGAGGAAGACGAACAGGATGCCGAGAATACCGGCGAGCTTGATGTTTTCGTTGAGTTCCTTGAAACTGTCGGCCTGCCCGACGAAGCTGTAACCCATTCCCTCCGGGAGTTTGACGTCATTTTTGAACATCTTGTGGATATCGGTTATCACGCCGCCAAGCCCCGGCCCCTTCGGGGCAAGATCCGCGCTTATGGAAATGACTTTTGCCTTGTCCTGCCTGTCGATGCTGGCGGGCCCCGTGGCCTTGACGGGCCTGGATACGTCACCAAGGCGCACAAGCGTGTAATTGATGTTCGGCACGAAGATCTGCCCGAAGGACTGCTTGAGATTGCGCTCGTCCTCGCGCATGCGGACGCGGATGTCGTACTCGCGTCCGTGTTCGCGGTACACCGCCGGCGTCACCCCCTCGACCTGGGCGCGAAGCTCGTGTCCGACGGCCGGAATCGAAACGCCAAGCGCCTCGGCCCGCTTGTTCTCAATCTGTATCTGGAACTCGGGCTTGCCGGGCTTGTGGCTGATGTCGGGATCGGTGAGGCCCGGATGTTTTTTCAGGCGCTCGAACACCATGGTTGCATACTTTTCAATCTCACCCAGATCACTGCCCGAGATATTGAGCATGAACGGGCGCATCCCGCCCGCAATGATGTCGATGTCCTTGACGGCGGGCTTTGCATAAGCAAAAGGCTTGAGCTGTTCCCTGAGCTGCGCCTTCATGGCGCTTGTATTGATCTTGCGGTCCTTGCGGCCCACAAGTTCCACGAAGAATGATGCAATATACGGCTCACCGCCCATACCGATCATCATCACGCTCTGCTTGACCTCCTTGTTGGCGCGGATGACATCATCAACCCTGCTTGCAAGCTCGTGCGTGGCATCTATGCTCGCGCCCGGCTGAAGCTCGACGCTGACCATGAACTCGCCGTTGTCGACCGCCGGCATGAAGGTCTTGGTGACCCCCATGAACGAAGCCATGCTGGCAACAAACATGAGCAGCGCCGCCCCCAGAACCACAAGCGGGCGGCGGAGCGTGAATTTGAGGACTTTTTCGTAAACATCATCAAGCCATTCCTGGAAGCGCCCGAAGGCATCAAGCATCCAGCCTATGGTGTAATGCCGCACGCCCCGGGTGGCCTTTGTCTCCTGCACGGAGCCCACAAAATACGCCGAAAGCATGGGCGCCATCGTGAGCGCGTCAAAAAGGCTGATCATCATGGCAAAGCATATCGTAAGGCCGAACTCCTTGAAGAACTGTCCCACCATGCCCTGCAAAAATCCGATCGATCCGAACACCGCGACCACCGTAAGGGTGGTGGCCACAACGGCAAGCATGACCTCGCGCGTGCCCTCGATCGCGCCCTGCACCGGCGGCTTGCCCATCTCGTTGTGACGGAAGATGTTTTCGCGCACCACGATGGCATCGTCAATGAGCAGCCCGACCGCAAGACTGAGCGCCAGCAGCGACATCACGTTTACGGTAAACCCGGCAACGGCCATCAGTATGAACGCGCCGATGAGCGAGTTCGGGAGGGCCAGCCCCGTGATGAACGTGGACTTGGCGTTTCCGAGAAAGAAAAACACCACGAGGATCGTAAGAACTATTCCGATCAAAATGGATTCGGTCACATCATCGACGTTGGCGCGGATCATCTTCGAACCGTCACGGACCATCCCGAGCTGCGGCGCGCCCGGTTTGTCCTTCAGGCTTTCGTTGAGGGCGGCGATGCGTTTTTTGATCGAGTCAATGACCGCGATCGTGTTCGCGCCGGATTGTTTGTAGACAATGATCACGGCCGTCTTCCGGCCGTTGAAAAACGATCTGGATTTTTCGTCCTCCAGCGAATCAACCACGCGCCCGACATCGGCCACCGTGGCCGGAACGTCGTTGCCAATGAAATTAACAACTGTTTTTTCGATATCCTTTATGCTTTTGAACTCGCCGAGCGTCCTGAAAACGGTTTCCTTCCCGCCCTCGTCAACCTTGCCGGAGGGTATGTTCATGCCGGCCGCCTGGAGTCTGGCCGCGACCTGCGTGGCAGAAACCTCATAGGACTTGAGCTTCCCGCGGTCGAGTTCAACCCGGATCTCGCGCTTGCGGATGCCGTGGATCGCAACCGACCCCACCTGGTCAACCTGCTCGATCTTGGGTTTTATCACATCATTGGCGAGATCGAACATCTTCGCTTCGGGCAGCTCGGCGACCAATGACAAGATGGTAATGGGCTGGTCCGAAGGATCGAGCCTGCGGATGATCGGCTCGTCGATGCTGTCTGGCAGCTTGCGTTTCGCCCCGCTCACGCGGTCGCGCACCTGCTGCTCGGCGTATTTTACATCCGTGCCGAGCGTAAACTCCACGCTCACGACGCTCACGCCTTCCTTGTTTTTTGACCGGATGGACTTGATTCCGGGCAGCGTGCCGAGCTCGTCCTCGATAATCTTGGAGACCTGGATCTCGATCTCCTCCGGTCCCGCTCCGGGATAAACCGTCTGCACCATGACGTACGGGAAGGTCACATTGGGAAACATATCCACCGGCAGGCGCTTGAGCGAGAGATACCCCACCGCGAGCATCAGGATGACAAGACACGAAATGAAAATCGGGCGTTTGATCGAAAGTGATGCGAGATTCAAGCTGCACCTCCAAAGGTTTTCATGCGGGCCGTGATCTGAAGTATTTCGTTCTGCATCTTGAGATGCGTGAGCTGCGCCGCCGCGTAATCCTGTTCGAACATAAGCACCTGGAATGTCGTCGTGCGACCCCGACCCAGCCGGTCGCGCTCGTGCATGAGCTTGTCATGCTGGATTGTTTCCATTTCGCGCGCCAGCACCAGCCTCCTTTTGGCGTCCTCAAGACGGACGGAGAGGTCGTTCCATTCGCGATCCTGCTCAAAAATCTTGCGCTGGTAATTAAGCCCGGCGGCGGCCTGCTCGCGCGCATGGCCGGAGCGCACGCCCGAAATATCCCACCAGTCGAGCGGCGCCGTGAGCCGGAGGCCCACGGCCTTCGTTGGATAATCCGTCTTGAAGGTCTCGCTCATGGCCTCGCCGGATGCGGCATCCTTGCCGTTGAGGGTGTAGCTGCCAAAAACCTCCAGCGACGGAAGGTGCTTCTGCCGCGCGACATCGGCGCCGCGCACCGCGGCCTCCTGCTGCTCGCGCGCCGATCTCACGTCATCGCGCAACTCGCCGCGGGACGGGGCCGGTAGGCGCGCGATCATGTCGGACGGAATTTTTTCAAGCATTTCTTCGACCTCGTCCTTCTGCAAGCCGCGCGCGGTATTAAAAGCCCGCGCGGCGGCAAGCTCCTCGTCAAGCGCCATCCTGAGTTCGAGCCGGCGCCCCTGCAGCGCGGCCTCGGACTGGTAAAGATCGGCCTTGTCGGCAAGCATGGTGCGCACGCGCCTGGCGTTCCAGTCACGAAGCTTTTCGGAGCGCGCGAGGCTGTCGCGCTGGATTGCGACCGTGTCACGCGCAAGCGAGAGACGCAAAAATGCCACCTCCGCCTCGGCCAGGAGCATGCGGCCGCGGTAACTCTCGCCATAGCTCGCAGCCAGCGCCTGCGCGCGCTGCATGTCGCGAATGGCACGCATTTCGCTGCCAAAAAAATTCCGCCATAGCGGCTGCGAAAGCTCGATCGACAGCCTGCCCTCGTAGCCCTTGGGCACCGGCACATAAAGCGCGTTTGCGCCCTCAATGGCGGCGTAACCCAGCGTGTAGCCGAGTTTTGCCGTGAGTCCCGCCGGAGTCATCTCCGTGATTCCGAACGAATAGGAATTGTACGTGGTTTTTCTGCCCTGGAGCGCGACGTTGGAGGTTTCTTTTTCGTCCACCATCCACTGCGCGTTGGCAAAGAGCGAGGGCATGAACATGAGATTGCCCTCGTCCGCCCGCTCCGCCGCGCCGACGCCCGCCTCCACACCGGCCTTCACCCCCAGATGCCCGGCGCGCACCTGCGAAAGATATTCTTCAAGCGAAAGATTCCCGGCCGCGCCGGCGGCCAGCGCCGTCATTGCCGCAAAAAAACACAATACATGTTGCATGTTCCTCATGTTGCACCCGCCTTTGCAGTGATTCCGTCCACAAACACCTTGAGAACGCCGTATCCGATCCGGTCACGGAAGACGGCATCCTTTATACTGAGCCCGTAACGCCGCTTGCGGATCCACTCGGTCTTCATGATGTGGATCAAAACCCCGAAAAACATCGTAGCCGCATCAAACGGATCGACATCCTTGCGCGCAAGACCTTTTTTTTGCGCATGTTCGATGAACCCGGCAAGCTTCTCAAACGCCACAAGAAATGTTTTGTAGAAAATATCAATCGTCATTTTATTGCAACAGTCAAAATCCCTGTGAATGATCCGCATGAGTTCCGGCTCACCAATATGCGTCCTGAAAAATTCGTCCCGGAACATCGAAAGCCGGAGTTCAAACTCTTCCCGCGTAGACGGAGGTTTGAGTATGCCCTGCGCCACCGCCAGCTTGTCGCAGCCGAACTGTTCGATACAGGCCTTGTAAAGACCTTCCTTGCCGCCGAAATGATAGCTCACCAGGCTCACGTTTACACCGGCCGCGGCGGCAAGCTGATGCACGGATGCGCCGTCATAGCCCTTTTGCGAAAACAGCGTTCGTGCCGCCTTCAGAAGCAGCCCGGCGCTCGGGCGTGCCCTGGCGCGCGGCCGGGGGCGGCCGGCCTTCTGCGTGCCGGACGATTTCTTTTTGTACATGGATGAAGATATTAAACGATTGTATGTTTTTTTCAAACAAATATTTAATTACACTTTTCCATCCTGAAAGCCATATCCTGGTGATAGGCCGCCCACCAGTAGGTCTGGTAGGTGTTGTACCAGAGCGTGCTTGTCCCGCCCTGCTGGTCGGGGTACGGGTCGTTGATTCCGAAACCGACATAAACCTCCGAACCGGCATCGACTTTCGGGTCCACCACTATCCAGTATCTGGCTCCGGCGCGAAGATCGGCAGGCTGCGCAAAATTGAACTGTGTATAGGGCGCGGCATCATTATTCATCCATGCGGGATCGAAAGCCTGGAGCTTGGTTCCCGGCACCTGTGACGCGGCAAGCGCGACCGGCTTGGGACAGGGGCTGTCTTTATAACAGCCGCCCGGCTGCTCCTCATTGATGGTGACCGTTACAAACTGCGGTCTCGCGCCGTATGCGCCGTAACCGACCTTAATCAAAACCCTTGCAAGCCTCATATCCGTTTGCGCAACGAACGACTGGGCCACGAACGGCTTGCTCCATTCCAAACCCTGGGCCAGATAAAACACCTCCGATCGCGGAAACTCAAACACCGTGCCGCCCACGCCGCATCCCGGCGTTTGCGTCTCCGCCATTTGCGGTGCCGGTGTTTGCGGCGCCGGAAACGGGCCCGGGTCAACGCCGCAGCCGCCACTCCAGGCACCCGAAGAGGTGTCTGAATAGCTGCCGCTGTTTGAACTGCTTGCGGTTGCGGTTGCACCACTGCCTCCACTTGTGCCACTTGCGCTTGCGCCGGAGCCCTTCTGGCCGCCACCGCAATTTGGGGCTGCAGCCATCAACGCTACCGTCATTCCTGCCATCATGATTATTTTGATTAGCTTGTTCATGCCTATAGATGTTGCACGGGGCGGGCCCAAATAAAGATGTGTAATTTTAATGTGTTATGGCCGGCCAGCAGTCCCATGTCCCGGATTTTGGAAAGATTTTATCTTGGTGGCGGCATGCACACGACATGGTGAAGGGAGCAGCCCCTGCATGAGAACGAGCCGCAAAGTTTCGAAAAATTAAACTTACTGGCCTGTCCTTCGGGGGATAAGCCTTAAAGTTTAATTTTTCGAAACTTTGCGGATTATCCTCCACTTTCCATGCCGCCCGCAAGCTTGTGCCCGCTGCCAATCACAAATACCGCGCCATGTTTGCGGCAGAGTATGAAAACCCAGAGCCATTCAAACTCAGGTTGTTTGGAACAAACTCCGAAGAAGATCCAAGAACAGCAACAACGACAGCCGTTACAACTCAAATTGTCAGTAAAAAGGGCTTTTCAAACGGTGCATCATAAGATCGCCGCCTAAACCTGACTGTTACCTTTCCAGGGAAAGCCTACATCCCGGATTCTGGAAAGATTTTATCTGGATTTTGCTGAATGCCACCGGACGCAGCGCCTCAAGCGTCAGCGCCCGCGGAAAAACCCAGGGCCGTCCACCAAGAACAAGCATCAACAGGATCGAAAGAGCAAGCCATCTGAAAACAATCACTCCGCCTCCAAAAGATCCTAGAAACCGCCACCGATCACGCCGCCGCCGAGCGCCCCGATCAGAATCCCCGCGGCAAGAAGCCCGACCAGGGCCGGGGCAACCAGCAAAAAGAGCGGCTTGAGCGCCCTTGTCTGCAACAATGAAAGCTCGCGTTCGACATGGGCCCCGAGCCCGGACCCGAGCGCCGCAAGCACCGCCTCCACCCGCTCCGTGCACGGCCGCCCTTCCATGAGGCTGGTTTGTACCGCCCGGCGGATTGCCATACCGGCTTCAATTATCGAACCCCGGGCCCCGGCACGCGGGGCAACCGCTCCGCCCGAACCCCACACCGACGCCCCCCACTCGACCGCAAGATCCGGCACCCGAAGCGTGAGAGATTCACACGCGCGCGTCCAGGCGATGTCGGACGCGGAGCCCGCCCTGACAAGAGCAAGAAAATATTCACCGGCGCACTGTGAAGCGAGCCACCATTTTTTTTGATTCCCCCTGAGACCGCCCCAGCGCGCTTCCCGCGCCATCATGGTGATCCAGACCGCAGAGGCCGAAGCCAGAACGGTTGCGGCAGCCGACACCGCGCACCAGAGCCACGGCCTTGCATCAAGCCCGGGAAGCAGCAGATACAAGGCTCCCCCGAAAAGCGGAGCCATCAGCGCGCAGATCACCGCCTGCGCAAGCGATTGCGAAGCCCTGGCCCGCGCATTGTCGAGCGCGGCCGAGTGGCCGGCGGCAAGCGCGCGCAACCGCCTCATGGTCGGCACCACCGGAGCCCCCTGCCGCCTGAGTTCCTCAACCGCCGACTTCGAAAGTTCACCCCATGGCGCCGGCAACCGCCCGATTCCGCTCCACCGCTCCGGCGCCGGCAGCAATCCCGCCTCAAGCGTGTCCTGTAGTTCATGAAAAACCGCAACCACGTTCAGCAGCGCGGACTTTTCGGCCGCAAAACCGCTTCGCATCGAAACTGCGGCAAAACGGGATAAAAATACAACCCCCGAGACAAACGCCATTGCAGAAAAAATCCAGAGCCACATACGCAGCGGAGCTGTTTCATTTATCGTGCCAGGATGACATCACCCATGCGCAGCAGAAGATCTTCCACTTCGCGCTCAAAACAAACGGGGATCTGCAGCTCAAGATCGCAATACGGAACGCCCGTGCAGCAATCAATCGTGGAATATGCAAGCCAGCCCTCATAGGATTCAAAGATGCAATAAACGTACGCCGAGTCCTTTTTCCGTACCCGGATGCGCTTTAGAACCGCCGCATCATGCCGCCCCGCGACACATATATTATTATCTTTACCTTCTGCCAGTCTTGCCATGTCAAGGCTAGCAACTTATCCTATATGTATGTGGTTTGATAACAAAAAGAAACTTGTCGCAATATTGACGCTGTCAATCTCCCTTGGCTGCAGCTCGGCGAAAAAAAACGCCGATCAGGCCGCACCGGCGCCCGACGGGAACGCCGAATTCAGCAACATACTTGCGGCAATAAATACACGGCTTGACGGACTCGAGACAAAAATGTCCACGCTGAACGACAAGCTCGACAGCAATAAAAAAAGCATGACCGCCGTTTATGGCGAGCAGAACCTCAAAACCGTCGGCGTGATGCCGCATCCGAGCGAGCGCAGCGGAGCGCAGGCCGAAGGGGGCCGGGCAAGCGGCACTGATGGCGGCTATTCGGCCGATGGCGCGGTTAAAAGCTTCCGTGAAGCAATGATCCTGCTGCAAGCCCAGAAATATCCTGAAGCCACGCTTGCCTTTTCATCGTTTCTCGAACGCTTTGCCGACCACCCTCTTGCGGGGACGGCGCAATTTTACATCGGCGAATCTTATTTCAAACAAAAGGAATACAAGCTTGCGCTCCAGGAATACCAGCGCGTGCTCACATCTTACGACCGGAGCCCGAACGTGGCCGAAGCCCTCAGACAGATGGCCGAGGCCGAGGACCAGCTCAAAATGCCGGAGGAAGCGGCAAAGCACCGGCAAACGCTTGCATCGCTTTTTCCGCAATCACCCGCCGCGGCGGGTCTTGCTTCGCTGAACCCCGAAGGCACCATAAAACCGCAAAAAAGCGATCTGCTTGAAAAAGCAGTTCAGACAAAAAAGCGCAGGATGCCCAAAAAAGACATTATCGACATCAAGGAGCCCGCCGAAGGCGATACCGAAGAAACCAAGGACAAACATGACACACTCGTAAACCGCGTGACCACCGACGTGCTTTCGAGACACGCGGTTTCCGCGCCCCAGACCTCCGATCTTGACGAACCGCCGGCAACCGCCGCCCAGCCCGACCCCGATACCGAAATAAAACCCGCGGAGGCCCACTAGATGATCCTGAGGGCAATCCCCGCCGCCGCCATGCTGCTGGTCTTTTCCACGACTGCACCCGCAGCCATTGCGCCCACCCGGATGTCGATCGAAAAACAGACCCTGCTGATCGCAAAACATCTGAAGCCGGTATCCGACGACGACTGGAAGAACATCGCCGGAACGCGCGCTGCCGAACAATATTCCATCGTGAAGGGCGACACCCTTTACGGTATTTCAAAGCACCTTTTCGGCGATCCGAAATACTGGCCGAAGATCTGGGCACTCAACAACAAGGATATAACAAATCCGCATCTGATCAGGCCCGGCAACATGATAGCCTTCATGCCCGGTTCCGGTTCCGCGCTTCCGGCGGTTACGATCACTGATGCGGCAGGCGGACCGCCGGTCACGCCGCCAAAACCGGTTCTCCCCGCCGAACGTTCCACGGAATGGAAAAATCTTCCGCACCAGTCCTGGGAAAACGTCAACCTCGAACTGCCTCCGGAAGTGGACCAGCAGGGGTTTGACAAACGGAGCAAGGTCCGCTTCAAAACATTCTCGGGCTACGACCTCAAGGCCATCGCCGCGAGCGAAAAGCTGCCGTCCCTTGGCGAAATTACCGGCGCCAGGAGCGCCGGCACGTATCTCGGGATGGGAGACACGGTTTTCATCGATGCCGACGAAGCACTCCAGATCGGCGAAACCTACGCCATCACCGACAAACCCCATCTGCTGAAATCCCCGAAATCCGATCGCATGGGCTACTCATATTTCGTGTTGGGAACCGTCAAGGTCATCGCCGTGCGCGACAATATTTTCATCGGCACGCTTGTCAACGCCCGGGGCTTCATCCCGCGCGGGGCCTTCCTGATTCCGGTGCCGGCCAAAATCCAGCCCGTCCAGCCCATACCCGCCTCCAACGCCATTGAAGGCATAATGCTGCTCAACAAGGAATTTTCGTCATATCTTGCCGTACAGTACAAAGAGGTGTTTTTCGACCGCGGCTCCGAGGACGGCGTGCAGCCCGGGATGGTTTTCCGCGCCTACCAGCATCGCGACCCGATGAACGACGATAAAATAACGGATTCGGATTACATCATTGCCGCCGACATGATCGTCGTGCAGGCGAGCGAACGCTTCAGTTCGGGGATTGTCATCCGCGCTTATACTCCGATAGAGGAGCACACCAAGGTCGTTCTGCTAACGGACATCTCGGAGCTCAACCGCGCCGCCGGCTTTAGGGACAAGTCACCGGAAGAAAAGATCAGGGATGCCGAACTTGACGATCTTGACAAGCTTGACCAGGGCGGCGGACTCGGCCAGGACGAGCAAAGAGAACTCAAACAGCTTGAACAATGGAAGAAGAACCCCCCGGGCCCGTTGCAAGACACACCGGGAAGCGAGCCGCCACCGCCGCCCGCGCCGGATGCCGTCTCTCCCGAGCTGATGCCGCCCTCGCCGACGCAGGAGCAGGTGGTCGAGATACCAACGACGCCCGAGACCGCGCCCGCGCCGCCGGAAACCGCGCCCGCGCCGGCGCCCGAGCAGCCCTCAGTCACGGAACCAGCGCCGCCGGAAGCAGAGGACGCGCCCGCACCGCCGGAAGCAACGCCTCCCGAGCCGCAGCCGGAGGATGATTCGCTGCCGGTGCCTCCGCCTCCGCCGCCGTCGGCGCAGTAGAAATCAAATAGCTGGTCAGTCCCGGTCAAATGCTGGAAGGAAGTTGCGGATTTTGGGCCTCGGTGCCGGGATTTACCGGCTCTTTTAAATAAACAGCTCGTGACTTGTGATTATTTTATAGAAATATCCACTTTTTATCAGATCATCCGTGACCTCATCCTTGACGATCAGAACTTTCTGAATGGTTTTATTGGTTTTTGTTTTTAAAATATCGATCTTGTTTTCCAGTTCCCTGACCACCTCGATTCCAACCGGTTTTTTTTTGTATTTCATCTCACAAACGGTCATGACGTTGTCACTTCTGTCAAAAAGCAGGTCAATCTGTAATCCTTTTTGAGAACTGTTTTTCCTGAAATACGGTCCACAAGAAAAGTTTATGCCATTAAATCCTAATATTTTGCTGATTTCCAGCAGATGATTCATGCAAAGGGTTTCAAAAGATCTTCCTAGAAAAGAATAAAATGCCGGTGTCTGGGCAAGGCCCGTAAAAACATCCTTTTTGTTGATAAGAATACTTTTTAGATTTGATGCGATGAATTTATGGTAAAATTTCATGAACGGATCGGTTAATACGAACTTTTTTATCTTGGATTCCGGCGCCTTGTCGACCGGAAAATAACTTTTAATAAAACCGGCGGATTCAAGATCAAAAAGATCTACAGATAAATGTCCCGACAAATCAACGCCGGACAGTCTTGCCATGTCTTCCCTGAAGAGTCCTGCTTCGTACTTTGCCAGCAGTTTGATGATTTTTGAATAGACATCTCTTTTTCCGAAATGAGAAATAAAAATCCGCTCATATTCATTGATGAAAAAACCATTTTTCTTAAAAGCGGTTTCATTAATTCCCGCATAAAGGGATGTATAATTTTTAACAAGGTTTAGATATAAGGGTATGCCGCCCAGCAGCAGGACCGCCTCTATGGTTTCTATTTTTCCATGTCCACAAAGAAGTTCAGCGGCGTCCTTTAATTTAAAGGGCTCAAGATTTATTTCCAGATCCACCCTGCCGTACAGGGCTTTTGATTTTATCACTTTTCTGGTCATGAACGAAGCAATGGACCCGCATAGAACAAGCGTGGTTCCCGGGAATTTTGAAAGATACTGTTCCCAGACCATTTTCAATTCTGCAACAAGGTTGTCCCTGTAGGAGGCCATCCATTGAAACTCGTCCAATACTATTACAAAGGGTTTTTTATTGAGTATTGGTTTGAGCTGAATCAGGGCGTTTTTCCAATCCTTGACTTCGAAATCAATGTTTTGATCCTGGGACTGTTGTTTGAGCTGGAATAGAAAATTCATGATCTGCTTTTTGGGGTTTTGATTTTCAATGCCCTCAAAAAAAAGCACAGAATCTCTTAAAAAAGCTTCTTTTATCAAGGATGTTTTTCCAACTCTTCTTCTACCGTACAATACGGCAATTTTTGCTTCTTTATCGCGTCTGAGCAATTGCAGTTGCCTGATTTCTTCTTTGCGTCCCACAAATCCGGTTTGATTTAAATTAGGTCCCATGACACCATTGTAGTTTCACATAGGACTTTGTGCAATAAAAAAACGGTCCTATCCGATGTTATTTTATAAACATAGGACCATTGTTGGTGTTAATTCCAGCCGCAGGCGCTCCTTGCATATGCTCACCTTCCAACATCCAGATTATACGGCCGGCCGTTTTCGGTCATCGTGATTTTGAGTTTGACCGGGGTTGCCACGTGTTGGCTGATATTGGTTTTGTAATCTTCTTCATCCGGGAACAAAAAGACGTTGTTTGTCCGCTCCTTGTATTCCTTGTTCCTGCTTAACTCGCCGCGGATCGCGTCGTAATTTTTGCCACCCCTTACGGCGGTGAGGAGCAGCCGCGTGGCGTGAGTGTCGTAGTTGGCAAAGTCATGCGTCATCGTAAGCGTCGGGATGTTCAGCAGCAGCTTGGATGCGGCTTCGGGTATTTCGTAAATCGCCTTTTTTGCCGACCAGCAACTGTTGTTGATGTACAAAAGCTGGCCCTTGCCGCCCGTTTCACGCTCCTTGATCCAGGAGCCGAACTCGCTGTTTGCGATTAGCGTCGTCCCGCCGCCGTCATCCACCGGAAACACGAGCGTTATCGTTTCCCGGCGGCCGCCGGGAAGCTTTTTCTCGCCCTTTACAAAATATGCCTTGTGGTCCACGCGGAACAGGTTTTTCTCGTCGCCGTCCGAGTGCGCCTCCTTGATGAAGTAATCCGCCCTTCCGGATCCTATCTCCGAAGCGATAAAGTGCTTGAGGTTCTGGATTTTGGTTTTGCCGCCGAATGAAAACCCCTGGCTTTTGTAATATTCCAGATATTCGTTCATCATGTGCGTGCCCGAACTGACGTTGTTTGATCCCACCACGACAAGGCCCGAGAGGGTTTTGTCCGTCCACATGCTTTTGTAGTCGGGGGCATCACCGCCCGGGATGATGTTCTTTGTTTTTCCAGTCTTGAATACAGCCTGTGCTTCGTATTTCCGTCCGTTTGACCGCCAGGCGTATGATACGGTTTTTGTTTTTTTGGCCTTTGGTATCCCGACGGCATCGAGGGTCTTGGTATAAAACCAGAATTTGTTCTTTCCCTCTTCGTCCCCGTCAATGGCTCCGGTAGAGAGCATCATGGGCTTGAATCCATCTTTGGTTCTCATAAACGTGATGTCGGACAAGGTCTTTGGCTTTTCGCCAAATATAGGCGCCATGGTTTGATAAATGAATTTGTAGAGCTTTGACTGGAACACGCCGCTGTATTCGGGTGTATCGACGGCGCGGTTTGAGATGCTTTCGGTTATCCGGTGCAAAAACGCATCTTTTTGCTGCCTGGAGAGAAGGCCGGACAAGGGTCCGATGCCGGACCAGTCGGAGGACAGGGATTTTGTTTTGTCATAAAGCAGATAGTCGATATGTCGGACAGCCTTGTCTGAAAGCGCCCGGTTTTCTTTTTCGGTCGTGCAGTTGTCAGATGGCGTATTTTTTATCTCAAGAATAAACGGGAACTTTTTCAGGAGATATTCATATAGCTGGTTTGATTTATACAAAACGCCTCTGACGGCTGAAATCACAAGCGACGGCTCTGTTTTGTGCATGCCTGATTTCAAAATGGCCAGCAGCGCCTCAAGATGCGTGTGGTCTTCGGGATCAAAGCCTCCCGGTTTTTGAAATCTTTTGAGATAAAGCTTTGCAAGCTCAAACGGGATTGTTTTCGCGCCGCCGGGCAATGCGGTGGCCTTGTCCCAAAGCGCCTTGTCAAAATCAATCTTGCAAGCCGTATCAGGAAGATTTTTCAAAAAAACGGTTGCCGCCTCCGCACTGCCACGCGCGCAGGTGGCGCAATTGCCGCCGCTTTCGCGCACGGAAGAAGATTCCGCACGAAGACGCCCGGGTACGCATGAGGTTTGCATTGAAGTGATTCTAACCCCGTTACCGCCGACGGTAACAATGCGCTTGCCGTCAGGAGAGAAATTTGCTGAACACACCGGACTTTCGTGATTTATTGTCGTAATGATATTGCCGGTAGCCGCTTCCACCACTTTTGCGCTACCTTCATCTGATGCGGTAACAATGCGCTTGCCGTCAGGAGAGAAATTTGCTGAACGCATCCGACTTCTGTGATTTATTATTGTAATGACCTTGCCGGTAGCCGCCTCCACCACTTCTGCGCCACCTGCACTTGATACGGTAACAATGCGCTTGCCGTCAGGAGAGAAATTTGCTGAAAACACCGGGCCCGCATGATTTATTATTGTAATGACCTTGCCGGTAGCCGCCTCCACCACTTTTGCGCTACCATCACTTGCTGCGGTAACAATGCGCTTGCCGTCAGGAGAGAAATTTACTGAATCCACCCAACTTCCGTGATTTATTATTGTAATGACCTTGCCGGTAGCCGCCTCCACCACTTTTACGCTACCATCCCCTGATGCGGTAACAATGCGCCTTCCGTCAGGAGAGAAATTTGCTGAATACACCGATCTCCCATGATTTATTGTCGTAATGACCTTGCCGGTAGCCGCCTCCACCACTTTTACGCTACCATCCCCTGATGCGGTAACAATGCGCCTGCCGTCAGGAGAGAAATTTGCTGAATACACCGATCTCCCATGATTTATTGTCGTAATGACCTTGCCGGTAGCCACTTCCACCACTTTTGCGCTACGATCATATGATGCGGTAACAATGCGCTTGCCGTCAGGAGAGAAATTTGCTGAATTCACATGTTTTTGCCCATCCACCCAATATGAATTTCCCGTCGGAACGGCTTCACATGCTCCGGGGGCGCCGCCCGTGGATGCAAGCGTGCAATTAAATAAAGTGGCATGGACCGCACATGACAATACACACAGCCTTACCCATGGCTTCATATAGTTCTTATCGGTGAGCCGGGAGCGGGGGTTAATTTTTGACGATTAGCAGATAAGGTTAGCTTTGACGGGTTCGCCCTGCGTTATTAACGCCCCGCGTCCCCGAAAAGTTGGCGGACACTTTCCGAAAAGTTGTCAGGCACCTTTTAGGCACCTTTTAAAATTCTTTTTCGGGACATCTTAAAAATTCTTCCACAGGAATGATGTTTATGTCTTCGTATTTCATTCTCCTGTCGCCGGTATAAAGAAAAAAGGTTTTTGCCACTGGAAATTCAGATTTGAACTGCAGCAAGGATTTAAAGTCCTCGGACGAATATCTATTTGAAAGCGTTACCTCGATACCAATCAGTCCGGATTTGCCGTACAAGACAAAATCCACTTCGTTATGATCCCGGGTGTGCCAGAAGAAAATATCAAACCCCCAGCCAAAACAATCATTCTGGGCACGAAGCTCCTGATACACGAGAGTTTCAAGAGCAGCCCCGTTTATCAGTGTTTGATCATCAAGAGGCCCCTGTGGCCTGATCGCATTGAATACTCCAGCATCAAAAAAATAAAACTTGTCTCTTTTGATGGTTTTACGTTTAGCCCGATGAGAAAAAACGGGAAGCCTGTGGGCAATCAGTAAATCTTCCAGAATCTGGAAATACTCTTCAGTCACCTTCGGATCTTTACCTGTGTCCTTTGCCACTTTGGAAACATTCAGAATTGAAGCCTGTGAAAAACTGGAAATCTCCAAAAATCTTGCAAATGACCGGATGTTTCGTACTATTCCTTCGTTTTGAACTTCTTCTTTCAAATAAGTGGCAACATATGATTTCAGGTATGCCTCCTTGTCCCCTTCTGAATAAATCGACGGCAACTGTCCCCATTTGATTGAATCCTTGAGACAAAAATCACCTGCAAGTTCCCGGATCGAGAGTGGATGAAAAACTTTTGTAAGCGCCCTTCCTGCAAGCAGATTTGCATTATTTTTTTTCAGTTTTCTTGCGCTTGACCCAGTAAGAACAAATTTCCATTTGTTTTTTTCAATCAATCGATGCACTTCGTCCAAAAGCTCCGGAATTTTCTGAACTTCATCAATTACAATGCATTTTGGATTGTGATGCGTGACAAATTCACCAAGTCTTTTTGGATCAGACAGCAGCATCATATAGTTGGAGGCGTCCAGCAGATCTATTGATATATCTGGCTTTAGTTCATTGGAAACCCACGAAGATTTTCCGGTACCTCTTGGTCCAAAAATGAAAAAACTTTTATTTTCGTCCTTTGGCTGCTTAAAGATTCTTGGATACATAAGTCAAAATATATAATCAATTTTGACTTAGCGGTACAAAAAAATAAATATTCAATTATAATAGCTGCTTGGACACCCGCTTTTGTACGTCCCCAGACGTCTCAGCAATAAAATCAGGCCGCTCTGCCTCAACCGCCGCGCGGTCACAGCATATATCCCACACTGCGCCAATACCGAACTATTTCTGCAGCTTCCTCTTAAATAACAACACTCAACGTCGGACAGTTTTCGCGAGAACTTTTCCCAACCCGTCTGCAGTGGTAGGGTAAAAACCCAATGAACCATGAAGCAGACCCGTCAACACTTGTCAGGTGGCTGTACCTCGACATGAATTCTTTTTTTGCCTCCGTGGAGCAGGAAATGAACCCGGTTTTACGGGGTAAACCTGTTGCCGTAGTGCCATTGATGGCAGACACCACCTGTTGCATAGCGGTAAGTTACGAGGGCAAGGCTTTTGGGATAAGAACCGGCACCAGGGTGGCCGACGCAAAAAGACTCTGCCCGCAGATGCGGTTCATAGCGGGCAATCATGAGCATTACATCAGGTTTCACAATAGAATCATTGAAGCCGTTGATTCGTGCATTCCTGTTGAAGCTGTTTGCTCCATTGATGAGATGGCCTGCCGTTTGACCGGCTCCCAGCAAGACGTGAACACGGCTGAAGCTTTATCAAACAGGATAAAACAGACAGTCAAACGCCGGGTCGGCTCCAGCTTGCGTTGTTCCATCGGTGCGGCGCCCAACCGCTATCTTGCAAAAATTGCCGCTGACATGAAAAAACCGGATGGCTTTACGGTAATCCGCCCGTGCGATCTGCCAAAAATTCTCTATCAGTTGAAACCACGGGACCTGCCCGGCATCGGAGCACAAATGGAGGCACGCCTCGCCGGCAGGGGGATCTGCAGCCTTGAACGGATTTGTTCCATGTCAGCCGGAGAATTGAACCGTGCCTGGGGAAGCGTCGCCGGAAATGAGATGTGGCATCTGCTGCGCGGCCATGAGCTGCCGGAAAAATCTTCCGGACAAAAAAGCCTCGGCCACTCGCATGTACTGCCCCCGGAGCTTCGAAACGGGCGGGACGCCCTGCGTGTAATGAAAAAGCTGGCAACAAAAGCCGCCGCGAGGCTCCGAAAAGAAAAATTCTGGGCGGGCGGCATCCAGATTCATGTCAGATTCATGGGGCAGGACACCTGGAAAGCGCGCCTGGGCCTGATGGAAACACAGGATACAATGGTTTTCATCCGTTCAGTTGGTGAACTCTGGAAAAAGCTGCCGGCCGGCGCGATTTATGCCGTGGGAGTCGTGTTGACCGGCCTGGTGCCGGAATCCCTGCATTCGCCGTCACTGTTTGATGACCCGCGCCGGGAGAAGCTGACCAGGGCGCTTGATACGGTAAATGATAAATTTGGAAAAGACGTGGTACACCTCGGCGCTACGCACGAAGGAAGCGGGCTTGCGCCGTTAAGAATCGCGTTTACAAGGATTCCGGACGAAAGCGAACTTTGAACGCTTGGCCCGGGGCACGGGACGGAAAATATCCGCCTTCAGAAGCATCCCGGTTTTCAGAAGCATCCCGGTTTTCAGAAGCATCCCGGTTTTCAGAAGCATCCCGGTTTTCAGAAGCATCCCGGTTTTCAGAAACATCCCGGTTTTCAGAAGCGTCCCGGTTTTCAGAAGCATCCCGGTTTTCAGAAGCATCCCGGTTTTCAGAAGCGTCCCGGTTTTCAGAAGCATCCCGGTTTTCAGAAGCGTCCCGGTTTAATGAACCCGCCATCCGCCCAGTCGCCCGTCGCGTGCCAGCCCCAGCACGCAAGAATATCGTAGCTGTCGGCCCGGTTTTTTTCGAAATATTTAAAGATGCTGCAGAGGTCTTTGCCCCACGTCACGATGCGCGACCACGCCAGATGATCCCAGAATTTGCGCGAGCCCGTGCCTTTTGTGTGCGTTGTCGGCGCGCCCTTTTTTGTGGCCGGCGCGCCCTTTTTTGCGCCCGTCATCACGCGCGCGATGAGCCCC
>Ga0208375_1000485_pt1 | contig 57626 bp, 67 predicted proteins | sample RifOxyD1_FD_184038 | JGI IMG/M metagenome (GOLD analysis project Ga0208375, IMG submission 184038) | Soil microbial communities from Rifle, Colorado - Rifle Oxygen_injection D1 (SPAdes) | ecosystem: Environmental > Terrestrial > Deep subsurface > Rock core/Sediment | place: Rifle, Colorado... | reverse complement strand
CGGGGGCAGGTTGCCTCGCCAGGCCGCGCTACCCGCCCGCCAGCGCGCTGCGCTGATATATTCGTGGTTCCGTCCCCGATATCAGGCATGAGTTGTACCCCGATGGAACAGACCGGCAGCGAGCATTCCCCCAAGGCAATCCAGCGTGTGATCAAGGTTCGCCGCGACTACAACACCTGGGTCGCCAACGAGACCATGGAAGATTACGCGCTGCGCTTCACCCCGCGCAGCTACCGCAAATGGACCGAGTCGCGGGTCGCCAACACCGCGTTCGGCGCGGCGGCCTTTCTGGTGCTGGAGGCAGTGGGCGCCACGCTGCTGGTCAATTACGGTTTCGTCAACGCCGCGCTGGCGATCCTGGCGACCGGGCTGATCATCTTTATGGTGGGCCTGCCGATCAGCATCTATGCGGCGCGCTACGGCGTCGACATGGATCTGCTCACCCGCGGCGCGGGCTTCGGTTATCTTGGCTCCACCATCACCTCGCTGATCTACGCGTCGTTCACGTTCATCTTTTTCGCGCTGGAGGCGGCCATCATGGCCTATGCCCTCGAGCTGGCGTTCGGTATTCCGCCGGCATGGGGATACCTGATCTGCGCGCTGGTGGTGATCCCGCTTGTCACCCACGGCGTCACCGTCATCAGCACGCTGCAAACGATCAGCCAGCCGGTCTGGCTGGTGATGCTGGTGCTGCCGTTTGTCTTTCTGCTGGTGCAGGAGCCGAGTGCGTTTGCCGGGATCACCGGCTATGCCGGCAAGGGCAGCACGGGTTTCGACATCCATCTGTTCGGCGCCGCCATGGCGGTGGGGCTGGCGCTGATTACCCAGATAGGCGAACAGGTGGATTACCTGCGCTTCATGCCCGAGCACACGCCGGCCAACCACCGTCGCTGGTGGACCGGTGTGGTGGTGGGCGGTCCCGGCTGGGCGGTGGCGGGAGGGCTCAAGATGATGGGCGGGGTGCTGCTGGCCTGGCTGGCGATCAGCCACATGGTGCCGCTGGAACGCGCGGTCGACCCCAACCAGATGTATCTGGTCGCCTACGAATACGTGTTCCCCCAATATGAATGGGCAGTCGCGGCGACGGTACTGTTCGTGGTGATTTCGCAGCTTAAGATCAATGTCACCAACGCCTACGCCGGCTCGCTGGCCTGGTCGAATTTTTTCGCCCGCCTCACCCACAGCCATCCGGGGCGGGTGGTGTGGGTGGTGTTCAACATCCTGATCGCGCTGATGCTGATGGAACTGGACCTGTTCCAGGCGCTGGGCCGGGTGCTGGGGCTGTATTCCAACGTGGCGGTGGCGTGGATGATGGTGGTGGTGGCCGATCTGGTGATCAACAAGCCGCTCGGGCTGTCGCCGCCCGGCATCGAGTTCCGCCGCGCCTATTTATATGACATCAATCCGGTCGGGGTCGGGGCAATGGGCATCGCCTCGGGGCTGTCGGTGGCCACCTATGTCGGGCTGTTCGGCGACACGCTGCAGCCCTTCGCCATTTTCATCGCGCTCGGCGCGGCGCTGGTCTGCTCGCCGCTGCTGGCCTGGCTCACCGGCGGCCGCTATTACATTGCGCGTCCGGTCGAGCCGGTGGATGGCGCGGCGGCCATGCACAGCTGCTGTATCTGCGGCAAGGATTACGAGGCGGACGATCTGGCGCGGTGCCCGGCCTATCAGGACAACATCTGCTCCCTGTGCTGCTCGCTCGACGCGCGCTGCCACGACCTGTGCAAGCCGCACGCGCGGCTGGGCGAGCAGTGGGCGCTGCTGCTGGAGCGTTTTCTGCCGGCGCAGGCGCGGCCGTTTCTCGACGCCGGCCTGGGTCACTACCTGCTGCTGATGGCCGGCGTGGTGCCGCTGCTGGTGCTGTTGATGGGGCTGCTCTACTACCAGGAAGTGTTGGCGCTGACCGACGAAACCGCCGCCCTGCTGCCGGCCTTGCAGCAGTCGTACCAGCGTGCATTCGCGGCCTTGCTGCTGGTGTCGGGCGTGGTCGCCTGGTGGCTGGTGCTCACCCACAAAAGTCGTCAGGTGGCGCAGGAGGAATCCAACCGCCAGACCGAACTGCTGATGCAGGAGATCGATTCCCACCAACGCACCGATGCGCTGCTGCAGCAGGCCAAGCTCGTGGCCGACCAGGCCAACCAGGCCAAGAGCCGCTACATCACCTCGATCAGCCACGAGCTGCGCACGCCGCTCAACAGCATCCTCGGCTATGCGCAGATTCTGGATCAGGACACGTCCATTCCGCCGCAGCGGCGGCAGGCGATTACCGTCATCCGTCGCAGCGGCGACCATCTGCTGTCGCTGATCGAAGGCACGCTGGACATCGCCCGCATCGAAAGCGGCAAGCTCACGCTCAACGTGCGCCCGCTCGATTTCCCCGATTTCGTTCAGCAGCTGGTCGGCATGTTCGAGCAGCAGGCGCGCCACAAGGGGCTGGATTTCCACTACCTGCCGGACGGCGCGCTGCCCACCATGGTGCGCGCGGACGAACGGCGACTGCGCCAGATCCTGCTGAATATCCTGGGCAATGCGGTCAAGTTCACCGTCAGCGGCAGCGTCACCCTATACTTGCGCTACCAGCGCGAAATGGCCATCTTCACCATCGAAGACAGCGGCCCCGGTATCGCGCCCGAAGAAATCAGCCACATCTTCGAACCCTTCTCGCGCGGCAGTGCCGCCCATGTCGGCGCCACCGGTGGCACCGGTCTCGGCCTCACCATTGCCCGCATGCTGACCGATGTGATGGGGGGGGAACTGAGCGTAGCGGGGAATCCCGGCAAGGGTAGCCGCTTTGAGTTGCGGTTGTTTTTGCCGCGCATCCACGCCGGGCAACTGGTGGCCGAATTGCCGCTGGCGCAGCGTATCGGCTACGTTGGCGTGCGCCGGCGCATTCTGGTGGTGGACAACGAGCCGGTGGACCGGGAATTGCTGGTCAACCTTCTGGAGCCGCTGGGCTTTCAGGTGATGCAGGCCGCCAGCGGGCAGCAATGCCTGCAGGACATTCCGCGTTTCCACCCCGATGTCATCTTCATGGATCTCGCCATGCCGGGCATGGACGGCTGGGAAACCCTGCGGCAGATTTGCGCAGGCGGGCTGACCGATGCTGCCCTTGCCATCATCTCGGCGAACGCGTTCGAGAAGGGCGCCGAAAACGAGGTGGGCATCACAGGCGAGGATTTTTTCACCAAGCCCCTGCGCGTCGAAGAGCTGCTCGACTGGCTCGGCAACCGGCTGGCGCTGGAATGGGTGCGGGTGGAGCGTCCCGTCGCCGTCGCGCCCGCGCTGGCGCCGGCACCCGCCATCGTCGCGCCCGACCCAGTGCAGCTGGCCGCGTTGAATGAACTGATCGACCTCGGCTACATGCGCGGCATCCTCAACAAGCTTGACGAGATCGAACGCCTGGCTGGCGGCGTGCATGGCGAATTCGTGCGGGTAATGCGCAGCCTGGCCCAGCGTTTTCAGTTCGAGGCAATGAAGGAAGTTTTACGAAAGAGCACCGATGTCAGCCATTGATCGCATGAACGAGGATGTCGTCCTGATCGTAGACGACGTGCCCGAAAACCTTTCCCTGCTGTACGACGCCCTCGACGAGGCCGGCTATGCCGTACTGGTGGCCACCAACGGCGAAAGCGCCCTGCAGCGTGCGCGCCAGAGCCTGCCCGACGTCATCCTGCTGGATGCCGTGATGCCCGGCATGGACGGCTTCGAAGTGGCCCGACAACTGAAGGCCGACGCCGACACCCAGCGTATCCCCATCATCTTCATGACCGGGCTGACCGAAGCGGAGCACGTCGTCGCCGCCTTTGCTGCGGGCAGCACCGACTACCTCACCAAGCCCATCCGCCCCTCCGAAGTGCTGGCCCGCATCGCTGCCCACGTCCAGAGCGCCCGGCAGACCCAGCAGGCGCGCAGCGTGCTGGATGCGTATGGACAGGCCTGCGTGTCGATGCGGCCGACCGACGGCGCGCTGCTCTGGCAAACCCCGCTGGCGCGCAGCCTGCTGCTGAAATACGGCGGCCCGGACCAGCAGCCGCTGGACGTCCGCATCCACGCATGGCTGCAAAACGCGATCGCCAGCCCGCCGCCACCCGCCACGCTGGAAATCCTGGGCGAAGAGGGGCGGATGGTGTGCGCCCTGCACGGCCTGACCGAAGAAGGGGAATGCCTGCTGGTGCTCCACGAGGAAAGCGATGCCGCCATGACCCGGGTGCTGGTGGAAGCCTTCCGGCTCACCCTGCGCGAAGCGGAAGTGCTGTACTGGGTGATCTACGGCAAGACCAACCGCGACATCGGCGACATCCTCGGCATCAGCCACCGCACCATCAACAAGCACCTGGAAAACCTGTTCGAAAAACTGGGGGTGGAAACCCGCACCGCCGCGGCGGCCGTGGCCATGCGGCGCCTGCAGTTGCCAACGCTGGCCGATACGAAAAAGCCCTGAGCGGAACTGCGTTCAGGGCTTGAACGGAAACGGAGCGCGTTCTGGTTTGACGGGATTTCCCTGATGGCAATTGGCCAGGATCAGTCGCTCAGGGTAATCATCATGCGCGTCTGGAAGTCGGCCATTGCTGCCCGTGACGTCAGCTTCGTTCAATAACTGGTGTCTCGCCCCTTGCAGACGTGGACACTACACCCGACCTGAGTAACCGGCGCCAGTGGTGAAGGACGGCAGCCGAGCACAACTAGCCATTCAAGGTAGGGTATCGCTGCAGTGAGCGGAGGATATTTACCAGTCTAGGGTCGGCAACTCGATTCCACGCAAGAATATATTCAGAATTCCTTTGACGTAATACTCCACGCCCGCCCCCCCATTCCCTTCTTGCTCGTCTAGGCTCAAGGTGATCATCACTTGCCGTACCAGCGCGATATAACTCAGCACGGCGAGACGGGTATCTATTGACTTGATCGTTCCAGTCTCCTTCATTTCTTGGAGGCTTAGTTCGATGTACTCAGACAAACCTTTCCAGTGATTCGAGAAAAACTTTTCTTGTATCTCGTCGCCGTCGATCAATGATCGCAACTCAATTCTGACTGAGTCAGCATCCCTGATTCGGCCCTTCACAAATATGACGGTCATCCGGTAGAGAACATTGGCAAAGTCCGATGGGCCAGACAGGACGGCGTCAACGTAGTCCTCGCGTTCACAAGCCAAATCGTTGATCACCTCTTCATACAACGCTTCCTTGGATCGAAAGTGTTGATAGAGGACAGCCGGACTCACTTTGCACGCTTCTGCAATCTCGTTGACCGACACTCCGTGCAAGCCCAAGCGTGCAAACAGCCTCTTTGATTGTTCCATGATTTCGGCCCGGCGTTGACCAGCCTTCAATTTCGGTTTCATTTTAAAACTCTCCGCCATATGAACGTTTATTTATATTTTAATAGTATACGTAAATTCAATTACATATCTGTGAGTTTGACATTTTAACGATTATTTTGGTTGACATTAAAAGTTACTCATTCATTATAAGTGAACGTTCATTTACTTTAGTGTTTAATGGGCTTTCACCTAAACTTGGAGGATTTTGAAATGGAAGCAGTCCAACGTAAACCCGTAGAAGCCGATCTCAGCCTTGAAGAGGCCATCAGAGGCCGACGTTCCGTTCACTACTTTGCCCCTGGGGCCAGGGTGCGGGACGAGCAATGGGCGAAGCTATTTGAACTCACGGCTTTAAGCCCCTCCTCGTTCAACTTTCAGCCTTGGGACTTTGTCATCGTTGACGACCAGGGCCGTAAGGAACAGCTCCTCCCCCTCTGCTGGGGCCAGAGGCAGGTCGTTGATTGTGCAGCCGTAGTGGCTGTGCTAGGTGACAAGAACCCCCACCGCCGCGACGCGCAAATCCTGCAGCAGTTCCAGGACAATGGCTATATCGACGAGCAAACCAAGAACGCCTACATGGGCGCGGTCGATGTCGTTTACCCGGATGAAGCTCGAAAGATCGAGCATGCCGTCGGTGGTGCATCTCTCGCGGCGATGACCTTCATGCTGGCCGCACACGGGATGGGCCTCGCAACGCTCCCGATGATCGGATTCGACCCCGCTGGGGTTCGTGGGCTACTCAAGGTTCCTGATGAATACATCATCACCATGCTTATTGCGGTCGGGGAATCGGCAGACAGAAACCTGCCGCGTCAGCAGCGCCGGCCGCACGAAGAAATCGTCCACTGGGAAATTTTCGGCGGGAACCGCAAGACAGTTCATTTGGATTTGGCCAGCTGAGCCAAGGGATCGTCACCAATGCGAGAACTATCATGAACAAGCTTGCAGGTAACGAGGAAGACTTTCTGTTTGCTGGCGACTACGAAGTGGTCGGACCAGACCCTGCCTTGGGATTCGAAGTCGTTGCCGGCATGGGGGGTAGGGTCGGCGGGAATGACTCGGCAGCCGAGCAGCTTGCTTCCCATGTCCAGCAATCCAGGGTCGTCAAAGCATTCAACATGATTACCGCAGACAATTTTCCGAACCAGGATTTCTATGGGGGCCCGCTCAGATCATGTACTGCAGTGACCACGACAGTGCGAAAGATGTTGCCCGGTCGCTGATCGAGGCAACGGGATACGTTCCGAAGGACTGTGGTGCCCTCAGCAATGCCCGGTATGTCGAAGGCGTGGCGATGCTTTCGCTCCAGCTTGCGTTCTGGGAGGACATGGGAACGGCCTGGCGAATCAAGATCATCGACAACAGTAGTTCAGTAGCGGGGTGAGGCGCCGCTTTTCAAATCGTCTCTGATTCATTTTATTAACGAAGGAAAAACCATGAAATTTGACAAGGAACTTGATGCGCGCGGGTTGAACTGCCCCCTTCCGATTCTGCGGACCAAGAAAGCGCTTGCTGATATGGCCGGGACGCAGGTTTTGCGGGTCGTAACAACGGATCCTGGATCGGTAAAGGACTTCGATGCGTTTGCGCGGCAAACGGGCAACAAGCTCCTCGCTAGCGCCCAAGCGAACAACGAGTTCGAGTTCTTTATCGAACGCGTCTAGGAGGCCCAACCCGAAGACTGCGTGTGGCCAACGCCCTCACTGGGCGCACATGCAGCCGCTTCTTGATATCGTAAGTCTTGCCGCGGTTTCCAGTCTTTTCTCTCCAACATCGTCCGTCAACTGTTATTGCCCATTCAAGAAACGGCGCTAGTCCATCAATGACGTTCGGGTGACTATTCAAGGCTGTTGCCTTGAATCTGCATCGGATACTTGCCATTGCGCCTATGATGGGTTGACTGGCAGAAGTGGGTCGGGAGTTCGCGTTCACGAGGTCAAGAAGCTGTCATTCATCACGGCTTGCGGCTGAGTGGCAGGTAACCGATGCATGGCTGACCGAGTCTGACCTGAGGCTCAAGGTCGGCTTCGGCCGAGAAGCTGCCACCCGACAACGCCAGCCTCAGCGGCGAAGCGGGTCGATAACGGGCAAAGCCAATCTGTATGTTTTGCCAGCTCAAGCCTGGCCCTGCCTGATGCGGGTCGCCATGCCCTCAAGAACACGCCAGCCCATCGCTACTTCGCGCGCAGCCCGCTCCAGCCTTTTTCCTTCATGCACAGCAGCAGGCCGCGCGTGACCATCTGGGTTTGAGGGTCGGGCCGGTGGGCTTCGCCCAAGCGGGCCACGCAGGCTTCCGTATCCGCCTGCAGGCTTGCTGCGCCGCTGCCGGTTTTCCACCACGAGCTGACCTTGAAGGTATCCAGCAGGTCGGGGGCCTTCTTGACCGCGGCCGGTGATGCTGCCGGCCCGGAGGCCGGGAGACTGGCTGCATTTTCGATTCGCTGGTTGCTGGGCAGGGCGCTGGCTTCGACCACCGGGTCGGCATCATCCAGCGGCTCCATCTTGTCCAGATTCTGAATGGCCCATCCCTTGTCGGCCATGCATTTTTCCACCGCTGCCGCATCGCCCGCGTTCGCCTGGCAGGACTTTTTTGCGGCTTCCAGATCGCCCGCACTGGCGCCGCGCTTGTAGGCCAGTTCGCCGCAGCCGCTCGACAGCAGTGCGGCCAGCAGCAGGCTGCAGCCGCTGCGAATATATCGGTTTCGGGTGACATGCTGCGTCGTGTTCATGGGCTCTTCCAGGGTCGTGTTTCGATGCCGAAAATCTAACATCCAATCGATAAATCAGTCCCTTAACCGCATACGTAAGATGACTTATTTCCCTCCTCGCGGGCCGTCGATAACCTGAGACCGTGTTCAAAAAGCTGAATGCGTTTCGGGCAGTCAAGGTGCGGTCGGCACTGCCGGTCGGGTGCGATTTTTTAATCAACGGGGAGTTGAAATGACATTTGAGTTTAAACAAGGCCAGTTGCTTACGGCCATTGCTGCGGCGGTCATGCTGCCGGCCATGAGCGCTCACGCGGGCGGCACGATCACCTTTGGTGAAGACAAATCCATCAGTGTCGGGTTCGGCATGCGCAGCAGTTTCAGCAGCGTCGAAAACGCAGCGCCCAACGGCACGTCCAACTCGCAGGATTTCAGCCTGGACAGCGCCCGCATCTATCTGTCCGGCTCCCTGAACAAGCACATCAAGGGCATGCTCAACACCGAAAAGGATATCGCGGGCCAGGGTTTCCAGGTCATCGATGCGAACGTCCAGTTTGCGATCGCGCCTGAGCTGACGATCTGGGCGGGCCGTTTCCTGTCGCCCAGCGACCGCGCCAACATGGCCGGCCCTTACTATTCGCTGGGGGGCGGCTACTGGGCGGGCATCGCTTCACGCTACGGCTACAACGGCGGCCACATCGGGCGTGACGACGGCGTCGCGGTCGTCGGCAGCCTGATGGGCGGCAAGCTGGCCTACGCGTTTGGCGCGTTCGAAGGCAATACCGCGTTCCAGATTGCTCCGGTCACGCTCGGTACGCGCACCGGCTCGGATGGCCTGATGTATGCCGGGCGGGTGCAGGTCGACTTCTGGGACGCTGAGCCGGGCTACTACGGCACCGGGAACTACCTGGGCAGCAAGGACATTCTGGCATTCGGCATTGCCGGCAGGAGCCAGAAAAACGGGGCCTATTCGACCACCGCAACGGGCGATTACGCGTCTTACAGCATCGACTTCCTGATGGAGAAAAAAGGGGTGGGCCCGGGCGCGCTGTCGATCGAGGCGGCGGGTTACGACTACGACACCAGCGATGTCTTTCTCAGCGAGCAAGGCACGGCCTACTCCGCCGGCGTTGGTTACATCTTCGACCAGAAAGTGGGTTGGGGGCAGTTCCAGCCGTTTGTCCGCTACCAGAAATTCAGCCCCGACAACGACATCGACACCAAGCGTTACGACGTCGGCGTGAACTACATCATCGATGGCTACAACGCCCAGGTGAGCACGGTTTACTCCAACACGGACGTGACCGGTGCCAGCGACGTGGATGCGATCAGCGTCGCACTGCAGGTCCAGTTCTAATGATGCGGGATGGGTGCGGCCCCGCGCTGCGCCCATCGTGTCGATGCTTTAAAGCCAGATTGCAGTTTCCTTTTTTCAACAGAAGTTCACCTCGCAAACCGTCGTGAATTCCTGAAATTGACCGTGCCTCAAGCCCGCTGACATTGTCGGGCCTGGCTGGCCTGTCAGCCCTCTCCGCCGATCCCATCAAGGTCGGCATCCTGCATTCCCTGTCCGGCATCTGATCGTCTTGATCATGCAATAAGCGTTCCATCGTTTGCGTGGCAGGCATGTCCGGCTTACGTCGAATTGCGTATTCGCCTGGACAGTACTAACCCCTACCATCATCAACCGAAACCCGGCATGACGCCGGCAAGTCTATTTGGAGAAGAGATGAGACACGGAGATATTTCCAGCAGCCGCGATTGCGTCGGCGTCGCAGTCGTAAACTACAAAATGCCGCGCCTGCACTCGCGCGCCGAGGTGCTCGCCAACGCCCGAGCCATCGCCGACATGGTCGTCGGGATGAAGTCCGGCCTTCCGGGAATGGACCTTGTCATTTTTCCCGAATACAGTACCCACGGCATCATGTACGACCGCGACGAGATGTACGCGACCGCGTCGACCGTGCCTGGCGAGGAAACCGAGATATTTGCCGAAGCCTGCCGCAAAGCCAAGGTATGGGGGGTGTTTTCACTGACCGGCGAGCGCCACGAGAGCCACCCGAACAAGGCTCCGTACAACACCCTGATATTAATGAACGACCAGGGGGAGATCGTGCAGAAATACCGCAAGATCATGCCGTGGTGCCCGATCGAGGGCTGGTATCCGGGCGACTCCACCTATGTCTCTGAAGGTCCCAAGGGACTCAAGGTCAGCCTGATTATCTGCGACGACGGAAATTATCCGGAAATCTGGCGCGACTGCGCGATGAAGGGCGCCGAACTGATCGTGCGCTGCCAGGGCTATATGTACCCGGCCAAGGAGCAGCAGGTGATGGTGTCCAAAACGATGGCGTGGATGAACAACGTCTACGTCGCGGTCGCCAACGCCAGCGGCTTCGACGGCGTGTATTCGTATTTCGGCCATTCGGCCATTGTCGGCTTCGACGGCCGCACGCTCGGCGAGTGCGGCGAGGAAGAAAACGGCATCCAGTACGCCGAGTTGTCGATGTCGCTGATCCGCGATGCGCGCCGCAACGGTCAGTCGCAGAACCATCTGTTCAAGCTCCTGCACCGCGGCTACACCGGCGTCATCAACTCCGGCGATGGCGAGCGCGGCGTTGCCGAGATGCCGTATTCGTTTTACCGCACCTGGGTCAACGATCCCGAAGCCGCGCGCGCCATGGCCGAGGCGGTCACTCGCCCGACCATCGGCACCGACGAATGCCCGATCGACGGCATTCCCAACCAGAGCACGCCACGCCACCGCTAATCGGCCCGTGCAGCAAATGGCGTCACCTGCAACGGGTGCGCCAGGCTGCGGGATTGCGCGCACCAAGCCGGGGCGACGTACCGGCAGGGTGCCTGCTGGGCGCAAGCGCGTACTAAACGCACGCCATCAGAGCATCGGGTGTAGACGTTCAGAACTGATCTGACAGTTGTCCCGCTTTGACGGTACCTGACTGCCAGGTCAGTTCAGGTTGCCGATCTTTTCCTGCCACGCCTCCCGCTTTCATCCTGCTGCCCGCCTTGCTTCGTCCAGCGCGCGTTGATGTCATTCTGCGCCAGCAAGGCCGTGGTCTTGCCCCACTCGACGGGGACGGAATCGGACTTGATGAGGGCATTGTTCGGGTGACCGTCGCGCTGGATCAGGCTAGCGGGGCGGTTTTCAAGGTCAAACGGGCTGCTTGCGTTGCATGGCAGGAACGATGCTGGGATGAGGGATTTGCAGTCGATTCCCATCAGTCAGTTCGGGCCAACTCGATGCGCTTTACCGTCCGCTCGCCTATGCGTCATCTTACGTATTTCGATCGCTCTTCATTGTCAGTAAGGTGTCCTCACGTTGGCGGAAAACATGATTCAAACCGCCAGTCGAGACGACTTTATTCACTGCTGACAGGAGCCCCAGATGTCCGATTTCGATGAACCCCACGATCCGCTTTTAACCCGGCGCAGAATCCTTCAAGGCATGGCCGCGCTACCGCTGGTCGGCTTGCCCCGGCTGGGTTTCGGTGCACCGCCGCCGACCGCCAAGGTCAATACGACGAAACTCGCGGTTACCGATACCGAAGTCACGGTAGGCCAGTTGCACTCGGCGACCGGCACCATGGCGATTTCGGAAACCGGTTCCATCCAGGCCGAACAGCTGGCGATTGACCAGATCAATGCGATGGGCGGCGTGCTCGGCCGCAAGATCAAGGTCATCAAGGAAGACGGTGCGTCCGACTGGCCGACCTTCGCAGAAAAGGCGCGCAAATTACTGGTGAGCGATCACGTTGCGGCGGTTTTCGGTTGCTGGACGTCGGCGTCGCGCAAGGCGGTGTTGCCGGTGTTTGAGAAGGAAAACGGCATGCTCTACTACCCGACTTTCTACGAAGGTCTGGAGCAGTCGAAGAACGTTATCTACACCGGACAGGAAGCGACCCAGCAGATTATCTGGGGACTGGACTGGGCGAAGAAGGAGAAGAAGGCCAAAACGTTCTTCCTTGTCGGATCGGACTACATCTGGCCGCGCACCTCGATGAAAATCGCGCGCAAGCACGTCGAAAACTTCCAGAAGGGCAGCATCGTCGGCGAAGAGTATTACCCGCTCGGCCACACCAACTTCAACTCCCTCATCAACAAGATCAAGCTGAAGAAACCAGACTGTGTTTATTGCGCGGTCGTTGGCGGTTCCAACGTCGCGTTCTACAAGCAGCTGAAAGCCGCTGGCATCAATGCCAAGAAGCAGTTCCTGCTGACGATCTCGGTGACGGAAGATGAAGTGCTCGGCATTGGCGGCGAAAACGTCGAGGGCTTCTACTCGAGCATGAAGTATTTCCAGTCGCTGAACAATCCAAACAACATCGCCTTCGTCAAAGCCTTCAAGGCCAAGTACGGACCGAATGCGGTGATCGGCGATGTGACGCAGGCGGCCTATCTGGGGCCGTGGTTATGGAAGGCCACGGTCGAAAAAGCGGGCAGCTTCGATGTCGACAAGATCGCTGCGGCATCCGCGGGGATCGAGTTGAAAACCGCGCCAGAAGGCTACGTGAAGATTCACCCCAACCATCACCTGTGGAGCAAGGCGCGCATCGGCCAGGCGCAACTCAACGGCCAGTTCAAGGTCGTCGCCGAGTCCCCCGCATTGATCGAACCCAACCCTTTCCCCAAGGGTTATCAGTAAGCACCCGTGCGCCGCGAATTCGCGGCGCACATTTTTAATGATGGGAGTGAGTCATGTCGATGACCGATATTTTCAACATCACAATGATGCAGGGGTTTGCAGGCTTGAGCCTGTTTTCCGTGCTGCTGCTGATGGGCTTGGGACTGGCGATCATCTTCGGCCAGATGGGCGTCATCAACATGGCGCACGGCGAATTCATGACCATCGGTGCCTACACCATTTACTTGGCGTCAACGCTCACCGAGCGTTACGTGCCATCGTTCCTGGAAGAGTATTTTCCGTTTGCGATTCTGCTCGCCTTCGTCTTCGCCTTCATCGTCGGCTGGATCGCCGAGTGGGCGCTGATCCGGCATTTATATAAACGGCCGCTCGACACCCTGCTTGCCACCTGGGGCTTGTCGCTCGCGATGCAGCAGACCTTTCGGTCGGTGTTCGGCGCGCGCGAAGTCAGTCCGACATTGCCTGAGTGGCTGCTCGGTTCTTGGTCGCCCGCCGAGGGGCTCGATATTCCGATCAACGGCCTGTTCGTGATGGTGGTTACGCTGCTGGTGACGGGTTTCGTCCTGCTCGCGCTGTACCGCTCAAACTGGGGATTGAAGGTGCGCGCCACCGTCGCCAATCGTGCGATGGCGAACGCGGTCGGCATCAACACCAAGCGCACTGACCGCCTCACCTTTGCCATCGGCTGCGGTATCGCCGGCATTGCCGGCGCGGCGTTCACGACGATAGGATCGACCGGACCGACCAGCGGCTCGCTCTATATCGTCGATGCCTTCCTCGTCGTCACCTTCGGTGGCGCGGCGAACCTGCTGGGGACAGTCGCATCGGCGTTCGGCATCGCGCAGACACAGTCGATCGCCGAGTTCTTTATCTCGGGCTCGATGGCCAAAGTGCTCACCCTGCTGCTGATCGTCATCATTCTGATGATCCGTCCGCAAGGGCTGTTCGCCTCCAAGATTCGTCGCTAAACCGGAGAAACGCATGATCCCCACCACCTGGTTCAAACGACATGGACTCGCGAGCTGGCTCTTGCTCGCCTGCCTGCTGCTCGTTGTCTTTCCTTTACTGTTCGATAACTTCCGTCTCAATCTCGTCGGCAAGTACCTTTCTTACGGCTTTGTCGCCATCGGCCTGGTGATGTTGTGGGGCTACGGCGGCGTCCTGAGCCTGGGGCAGGGCGTGTTTTTCGGGCTGGGCGGTTACTGCATGGCGATGTTCCTCAAGCTCGAAGCGTCCGACCCGATCACCACCAAAATTCAATCGACTCCCGGCATTCCCGACTTCATGGACTGGAACCAGCTCACTGCGCTGCCGATCTGGTGGGTGCCGTTTGAACACCTGTCATTCACGCTGCTCGCGGTGGCGCTGGTGCCGGCGATTCTGGCGTTTGTCATCGGTTATGCCATGTTTAAGCGCCGCGTCGGTGGCGTGTACTTCGCGATCATCACGCAGGCGGTCACGCTCATCCTGACGGTGCTCATCATCGGCCAGCAGGGTTACACCGGCGGCGTCAATGGCATCACCGACCTGAAAACACTCAACGGCTGGGACATCCGCACCGACAGCGCCAAGGTCATTCTCTATTTTGTGAACGCTGGCTTGCTGCTGGCGGCGATCCTCGTCTGCGGCTGGATTCAGCGCTCCAAGCTCGGCACCTTGCTGCTGGCGATGCGCGACAAGGAAGACCGGGTACGTTTTTCCGGTTACGACGTATCGATGTTCAAGGTTTTTGTGTTCTGTTTGTCGGCGATGCTGGCCGGTATCGGGGGGGCGCTGTTTACGCTCCAGGTCGGCTTCATGTCACCGTCGCTGGTCGGAATCGTGCCGAGTATCGAAATGGTCATCTTCGCTGCCGTCGGCGGCCGCATGAGCCTGATCGGCGCGGTGTATGGAGCCCTGCTGGTCAACGCAGGAAAGACCTATTTCTCGGAAAGTTTCCCTGAATTGTGGCTGTACCTGATGGCTGCGCTCTTCATCGGCGTCGTGCTGGCGTTTCCCAACGGCCTTGCCGGCCTCTACGAAACCTACGTCAAGCCGCGCATCGGCAAACGCAAACCGACCGCAGCGGCACCGGTCGATGCGCCCGCGCAGCACCCGGCAGCCACGACGCTTGACGCACTGCCGCCCGGCCTCACACGTGAAGAATGCTGACCGCAGCTAAGGAGAACTTGTATGAGCAATACCGATTTTGTCCTTGCGATCGAAGACCTTTCGGTTTCGTTCGATGGCTTCAAAGCAATCGACACACTGACACTCTACCTCGACCGCGGCGAGCTGCGCGTCATCATCGGCCCCAATGGCGCAGGCAAGACGACGCTGCTTGATCTGATCTGCGGCAAGACCCGCGCGACCGGCGGCAGCATCAAGTTCAAGAATGAGGAAATGCTCGGGCAGGCTGAACACAAGATTGTGCGTGCGGGCATCGGTCGCAAATTCCAGACGCCGTCGATCTACGAAAACCTGCCGGTGTTCAAGAACCTGGAAGTGTCGTTTCCGCGCGGACGGGGTGTGTTCGGTGCGTTGGCATTCAAATGCACGGATGACGTCAGTAGCCGCGTGCAGGAAGTGGCGACAGAAATCGGCCTGGCCACCAAGCTCGACATGGAAGCCGGCCTGCTCTCGCACGGCGAAAAGCAGTGGCTCGAAATCGGCATGTTGCTGATGCAGGATCCCGAGTTGCTGATGCTCGACGAACCCATCGCCGGGATGAGCGCACGCGAACGCGACCTCACTGCCGAATTGTTGAAACGCATCTGCCAGAACCGTTCGGTGATCGTGATTGAACACGACATGGAGTTCGTCAAGCGCATCGCGCACAAGGTAACCGTCATGCACCAGGGAAAAATCCTCGCCGAAGGCTCCATGGAACAGGTGCAGAAGGACGAACGCGTCATCGACGTTTATCTGGGCCATTGAAAGGAAATCGTCATGCTGGAAGTTAACGATCTGGTGGTGAGCTACGGGCAAAGCGAGGCGCTGCATGGCATCTCGTTTGCCGCAAACAGGAATGAGACCGTCGCCATCATGGGCCGCAACGGCATGGGCAAGACGACGCTGTTCAAGTCGCTGATCGGCATTCTCGGCTTGAAGTCCGGCCGCATTGCCATCGACGGCAATGATGTCTCCGGGGACGAGAGTTACAGGCGTGTCGCCAAGGGCATCGCCTATGTGCCGCAGGGGCGGATGATCTTTCCGACGCTGACGGTCGAGGAGAACATCGAAACCGGGATGACGCACACCAAAAACAAGTTGGTTCCGGAAGAAATCTACGCGCTGTTTCCCGTGCTGTGGGACATGCGTCGCCGCAAGGGCGGCAACCTTTCCGGCGGGCAGCAGCAGCAACTCGCCATTGCCCGCGCGCTGGTGACCAACCCCAAGGTTTTGCTGCTCGACGAACCGACCGAAGGCATCCAGCCGTCGATCATCAAGGACATCGCAAAAGCCCTGAACGAGATCCGCAAGATGCGTGAAATCACCATCGTCGTCTCGGAGCAGGTGCTGTCGTTCGCGATGGACGTTGCCGACCGGCTGCTCGTCATCGAAGGCGGACGGCTGGTGCATGAAACCTCGCGTGCCGATACCGACGCCGCCCACATCAAGCAGTTCCTGTCCGTCTAAGTTCGTTCCAACCGTTCAATCCAAGGAGACCCGCCGTGCCTGAAACCCTCATTAAAGTCGACCTCAAGCAGTCGCCCTACGACAACGAGCTGATCCACAACCGCTGGCACCCTGACATTCCCATCGTTGCGTGGGTCAAGCCGGGTGACGACTTCGTCATCGAAACCTACGATTGGACCGGCGGCTACATCCAGAACAACGATTCCGCCGACGACGTGCGCGACATCGATCTCACCACCGTGCATTTCCTGTCCGGGCCGATCGGCATCGAAGGCTGCGAACCGGGCGACCTGCTGGTCGTCGACATCCTCGATATCGGCGCCAAGCCCGATAGCCTGTGGGGTTTCAACGGCTTCTTCTCGAAGAAGAACGGCGGCGGTTTCCTGACCGACCACTTCCCGCTCGCGCAAAAATCGGTCTGGGACATCAAGGGCATGTTCACCGAATCCCGTCACGTGCCGGGCGTGAAATACGCCGGGTTGATCCACCCTGGCCTCATCGGCTGCCTGCCCGACCGGGCGATGCTCGACACCTGGAACACCCGCGAAGTCGACTTCATCAATACCCAGCCCGACCGCGTTCCGCCGCTCGGCGCGCCGCCAACCACCAAGAGCGCGCACATGGGCAAGATGAAGGGCGAGGCGCGCGACAAGGCCGCCGCCGAGGGCGCGCGCACCGTGCCGCCGCGCGAACACGGCGGCAACTGCGACATCAAGGATTTGTCGCGCGGCTCGCGGATTTTCTTCCCGACGTATGTGAAGGGCGGCGGTCTGTCAATGGGCGACCTGCATTTCTCTCAGGGCGATGGTGAAATTACCTTCTGCGGTGCGATCGAAATGGCCGGCTGGCTGCACCTGCGGGTGAGCCTGATCAAGGGCGGCATGGCGAAATACGGGATCAAGAATCCGATCTTCAAACCGAGCCCGATCACGCCCAAGTACGACGACTTCCTGATCTTCGAAGGCATCTCGGTTGATGAGTGGGGCAAGCAGCATTACCTCGACGTCCACGTCGCCTACCGCCAAGCGTGCCTGAACGCCATCGAATATCTGACCAAGTTCGGCTACAGCAAGGCGCAAGCGTATTCGATTCTCGGTACCGCGCCGGTTCAGGGTCATATCAGCGGCGTCGTCGACATCCCCAACGCCTGCGCGACGCTGTGGTTGCCAACCGACATCTTCGAGTTCGACATCATGCCCAACGCCAGCGGTCCGGTCATCCATGACATGGGTGGCATCGACATGCCCCTTTCCCCCGATCTTTGAGGTCACGGCGATGGCGATCTACGAATACCTCTGTCCTGAGTGCGGCCCGTTCAGCGCCATGCGCCCCATGAGCGAGTCGGCGACGCCTGCGCCCTGTCCCGGATGCGCCGCACTCTCCGCTCGCGCGTGGATCACGCCTCCGGCCTTCTCCGGTATGTCGGCCGACCGCCGACTTGCCCACGCCACGAATGAACGTGCGCAGCACGAACCTCGCCTCGCTTCGCAAAGCGGGACCAAGCATGTTCATGGTCCTGGCTGCGGGTGCGGTAGCAGCAAGTCGAAAGCCACGTTTACCGCGCCAAGCGGAGAGAAAAGTTTTCCTGGCAAGCGGCCCTGGATGATTAGTCATTAGGCTTTGATCACGTCATGAAAAACAGACTGACGCCCCTTTTTCATCGGGTGAGGGAATTGCTGTCGGTATGATGCGGCGATGAATTTCGCCGCTCGCCCCCTTGACGTAGCGCTTGCCCCAACCTGGCATGCCCGTCTGGCGCTGGATTTCCAGCGGCGCGACGCCGCCACGATATTGACGCGGCGCGAACATGTCGGCCCGCTGCGGGTGCAGAAAGCGCTCTATCCGGAAGGCGAGGGCGTCTGCCATGTCATCGTGCTGCATCCGCCGTCCGGCATCGCCGGGGGCGACGAACTGAACATCGCCGTGAAGGTGGACACCGGCGCGCATGCCTTGCTCACCACGCCGGGCGCGGGCAAGTGGTATCGCAGCGCCGGCCCCTGGGCGAAGCAGCGGCTGGATTTTGCCGTGGGCGCGGACGCCACGCTGGAATGGCTGCCGCAGGAGAGCATCGTGTTCGATGCGGCGCGCGCGGCCATGCAGAGCCGGATCGAACTGGATGCGGCGGCGCGCTTCATCGGCATGGACATCCTCTGCCTGGGGCGCCGCGCTTCCGGCGAGAACTTTGCGCAGGGCGCGCTGCAGCTCGACACCCGGGTGCAGCGCGGCGGCCAGCCGCTCTGGCTGGAACGTGGGCGGCTCGACGGCGGCTCCGGCCTGCAGGCGTCCGCGGCCGGGCTGGCGGGCTTCAGCGTCAGCGGCACGCTGCTGGCAGCCGCGCCGCAAATCGACCCCGGATTGCTGGCCGCCTGTTGTGCGGTGCCGCTGCTGGAAAGCGGTGCGCAGGGCGGCATCACGCTGCTGCCCGATCTGCTGGTGGCGCGCTATCTGGGCCATGCGTCGGAAGCCGCGCGGCACTGGTTTTTTGCCTTGTGGCAGCTGCTGCGTCCCGCCCTGGTCGGGCGCGACGCGCAGATGCCGCGCATCTGGAACACTTGAGAGACACACGATGGAACTGACCCCGCGCGAGAAAGACAAGCTGCTGATTTTTACTGCCGCCCTGCTGGCCGAACGCCGGCGCGCGCGCGGCCTCGCGCTCAACTACCCGGAAGCGGTGGCCTTCATCACCGCCGCCATTCTGGAAGGCGCGCGCGACGGCCGCAGCGTGGCCGAGCTGATGCACTACGGCACCACGCTGCTGGCGCGCGCGGACGTGATGGAGGGCGTGCCGGAAATGATTCCGGAAATCCAGGTCGAAGCCACCTTTCCCGACGGCACCAAGCTCGTCACGGTTCACCACCCCATCGTTTAGGAGCGGCGCATGATCCCAGGTGAAATGCAGATTCAGCCTGGCGAGATCGAACTCAATGTCGGTCGCGCTACGCATGTGCTGGAAGTGGCCAATACGGGCGACCGCCCGATCCAGGTCGGCTCCCACTACCACTTTCATGAAACCAACACCGCGCTGGCATTCGATCGTGAACGGGCGCGCGGCATGCGCCTGAACATCGCGGCAGGCACCGCAGTGCGCTTCGAGCCGGGCCAGACGCGCACGGTGGAACTCGTGGCCTATGCGGGCGAGCGCAAGGTGTACGGCTTTCAGGGCAGGATCATGGGTTCCCTTTAACAACAGGAAAGATCGATATGAAACACACATTTTCCGCACTGCTCATGATGTTGTTGACCTCGTTTGCCTACGCTCATCCGGGTGAACACCACGGCGGCATGCTGAACGCCATCGCGCATCTGCTGAGCGAGCCGGATCATCTGGCCATGGCGCTGATTGCCGTGGTGGTCGGTGTTGCAGGCGCACGGTTTTTCCGCCGCCGCACTGCGGCCAGAATTCTGGCCAAGCGTCGCTAACCCGGCCAACAGGAGACCGTCATGCCCGTTAGCATCAGCCGGCAAGCCTATGCGGAAATGTTCGGCCCCACTGTGGGCGACCGGGTGCGCCTGGCCGACACCGAACTGTGGATCGAGGTGGAACACGACCACACGATCTACGGCGAGGAAGTGAAATTCGGCGGCGGCAAGGTGATCCGCGACGGCATGGGACAGGGCCAGCGCGTGGCGGCCGACGTGGCCGATACCGTCATCACCAATGCGCTCATCGTCGATGCCGTGGCCGGCATCATCAAGGCCGATATCGGGCTTAAGGGCGGCACCATCTCCGCCATCGGCAAGGCCGGCAACCCGGACGTGCAGCCGGGCATCACCATCGCCATCGGCGCGGGCACCGAGATCATTGCCGGCGAAGGCATGATCGTCACCGCGGGCGGCATCGACAGCCACATCCATTTCATCTGCCCGCAGCAGATCGAGGAAGCGCTGATGAGCGGGGTGACCACCATGCTCGGCGGCGGCACCGGCCCGGCCACCGGCACCTTCGCCACCACCTGCACGCCGGGGCCGTGGCATATCCAGCGCATGCTGCAGGCGGCGGACGCGTTTCCGATGAACCTGGGTTTCTACGCCAAGGGCAACGCCAGCCAGCCGGAGCCGCTGCGCGAACAGGTGCGCGCCGGGGCGATGGGTCTCAAGTTGCACGAGGACTGGGGCACCACCCCGGCGGCGATCGACAACTGCCTGGCGGTGGCCGACGAGATGGACGTGCAGGTGGCGATCCACAGCGACACGCTCAACGAATCCGGCTTTGTGGAAACCACGCTGGCCGCGTTCAAGGGCCGCACCATCCACACCTTCCACACCGAAGGCGCGGGCGGCGGCCACGCGCCCGACATCATCCGCGCGGCGTCGATGCCGAACGTGCTGCCGAGCTCCACCAACCCGACCATGCCGTTCACCGTGAACACCATCGACGAGCATCTCGACATGCTGATGGTGTGCCACCACCTCGACGCCGCGATTGCCGAGGACATCGCCTTCGCCGAGAGCCGCATCCGCCGCGAGACCATCGCCGCCGAGGACATCCTGCACGACCTCGGCGCGTTCTCCATGATGTCGTCGGACTCGCAGGCGATGGGCCGCGTGGGCGAGGTGATCATCCGCACCTGGCAGGCGGCGCACAAAATGAAATTGCAGCGCGGCAGCCTCAAGGAAGACGCTGCGGGCAACGACAATTTCCGCGTCAAACGCTACATCGCCAAATACACCATCAATCCCGCCATCACCCACGGTATCGGCCATGTAGTGGGCTCGATCGAGCCCGGCAAACTGGCCGATCTGGTGCTGTGGAAGCCAGCCTTCTTCGGCGTCAAGCCGAGCCTGATCGTCAAGGGCGGCATGATCGCGGCGGCGGCGATGGGCGACCCCAACGCCTCCATCCCCACGCCGCAGCCGGTGCATTACCGGCCCATGTTCGGCAGCTTCGGCGGCGGGCTCAAAACCGCCGTCACCTTCGTCTCGCAGGCGGCGCTGGACAACCCCGAAGTGGCCGCGCTCAATCTCGTCAAGCCGCTGATCGCGGTGAAAAACACGCGCAATTTGAGCAAGCGGGACATGCTGCACAACAGCGCTACGCCGGTGATCGAGGTCGACCCCGAAACCTATGCGGTGCGCGCCGACGGCGAGCTGCTGGTGTGCGAACCGGCCACCGAACTGCCGATGGCGCAACGCTACTTTTTATTCTGACCATGATCCTGATCGAACAACGTGCTCCCGATAACGCAGCGGCCACCGAGCAACTGCAGTTGCCGTTCGAACTTCGCTGCAAGTGTCGCCTGCGCACCCGGCTGGCCAGCGGCGAAGAGGCCGGCCTGTTTCTCGAACGCGGCGCAGTGTTGCGCGCCGGCGACCGCCTGCTGGCCAACGATGGCCGCGTGGTTGAAGTGATGGCCGCATCGGAACAGGTGATGGACGTGCACAGCAGCGACGCGCACCTGCTGGCGCGCGCCGCCTACCACCTGGGCAACCGCCATGTGGCGGTGGAACTGCAGCCCGGCCTGGTGCGCTTTGCGCGCGACCATGTGCTGGGCGACATGGTGCGCGGTCTGGGGCTGGACGTGGTCGAGACCGAAGCGCCGTTCGAGCCCGAGAGCGGCGCCTATGGCGGCCACGGTGGCCATGCCCACCCGCATGGCCACAGCGCCGACGGCGAAGGGCGCGGCCCGCGCATCCACGACATGATGCTGCTCGGCCGCCGATGAGCCCCGCCCTGATTCGCCTGCTGCATCTGGTGAGCCCGACCCTGCCGGTGGGCGCCTATAGTTATTCGCAGGGTCTGGAATGGGCGGTGGAAACCGGCACGATCAAAAACGAAGCCGGCGCACTCAACTGGATCAGCGATTGCCTGCAATTCGGCCTGGCGCGGTTCGAAGCCGTCTACCTGGCACACATGCTGGCCGCCTGGGAGCACAGTGACATGACAAGGCTGGCCGAACTCGACGCCGAATTCATCGCCAGCCGCGAAAGCGCGGAACTACGCGCAGAAACCCTGCAAATGGGCTATTCGCTGGCGCGCCTGCTGACCGATCTGGGCAGTTTTACCGCGCCCACCAGGGCCGGCTTCAGCCAGCCGAGTTTTCCGCTGGCCTGGAGCTGCGCCGCTGCGGCCTGGTCGATTCCCGTCCGCGATGCCATCGGTGGCTACCTGTGGGCGTGGGCCGAGAACCAGGTCATGGCCGCCGTCAAAGCCGTCCCGCTCGGGCAGACCGCGGGCCAGCGCATGCTGCTGGCGCTGGGCGAACGCATTCCACAATTTGCCGAGGCGGCGGCTGCCTGCCCGCTCGACGCTACCGCCAATTTCCTGCCGGCGTTCGCCATCGCCTGCAGCCGTCACGAAACCCAATACACGAGACTGTTCCGCTCATGACCCATCGTTCCCAGCCCCTGCGCGTCGGCATCGGCGGCCCCGTCGGCTCCGGCAAGACCGCGCTGACGCTCGCCCTGTGCCAGTCGCTGCGCGCGCGCTACAACCTCGCCGTCGTCACCAACGACATCTACACCGAAGAAGACGCGCAGTTCCTGGTGCGCAACGAAGCGCTGGCCGCCGACCGCATCATCGGCGTCGAAACCGGCGGCTGCCCCCATACCGCCATCCGCGAAGACGCCAGCATCAACCTCGAAGCTGTCGACCGCCTCAATACACGTTTCCCAGGCCTCGACGTGATCTTCGTCGAAAGCGGCGGCGACAACCTTGCCGCTACCTTCAGCCCCGAACTGTCCGACCTCACGATCTACGTCATCGACGTCGCCGCCGGCGAAAAAATCCCGCGCAAAGGCGGCCCCGGCATCACCAAATCCGACCTGCTCGTGATCAACAAGATCGACCTCGCCCCCATGGTCGGCGCTTCGCTGGAAGTGATGGATCAGGACACCCGCCGCATGCGCGGCGAACGCCCGTTCGTTTTTTCCAACCTCAAAACCGGGCAGGGGCTGGCGGACATCATTGCCTTCATCGAGCGCGAGGGGATGCTCCAGGCGGCTTGATGCGTGGGCAGCAGCAGGCGGTTTAGTGTCGTGAAGTCGCTGCGGCCTGATGTTGGCCGCGGACGCCACCCAGCGCCGGATATCCACCGGGGTCAGCATCCGCCCCCTTGCGGAGGATTTCCAGGCGGGCTTTCATGGCCATGATCTCTGCCTGCTGGCTGGCGATGATTTCCTCGGCCAGCTGCCGCGCCAGCGGGTCCTGGCCGTGGATCAAGGCCAGGCGCGCCATGTCGACCGCGCCCTGATGATGTGGAATCATCATGGCGAGGAAATCCACATCGGCGTTGCCGGAGTAGCCGGGGCCATGCATGTCGTCCATCATCTTCAGCATGTCCCGATCCATTTCGCGGATGAAGCGCTGGAACGTCTCCGGATAGCGAGCCGCTTCATGCGCCTGGGCGGTCACGCCGTGATGGGCGTGCGTGTGGTCCATCGGACCGTTTTCGGCCAGACCACTCGTCGGCAGCGCCAAAGCGAGCGTCGCGATATATGCAAGGCGTCGCATAACCCCCCCTCAACCGGCCTGGCTGCGCGCGCCGGGGCGCACGTAGACCAGGTTGATGCTCTTCTTGTTGCGCAGCTTGCCGGACGGCAGCTCGAGATTGCCGATCGGAATCTGCGCGATGAAGCCAGGCTTGAACGGATCGCTGACGTCGAACACGCTGCACGCGGTCTGGCCTTCGGCCGGCGTGCCGGGCAGTTCGTCCTGCTCGTGGGCGACGTAGAGGCGCGTGCCTTCGGGGTTGGTCCACAGGCCATGGGATTCGCGGCCGTGGGTGAAGAAGCTGCCCACCACCTGCCGGCTGCCCGCGGGTGCGCTGCGGTCGATGATGGCGATCTGGCTCGAGGCGACGCCGCCGGGGCCGCCGTCGTCTACGCGCGCGAGGCTGGCGTAGACGGCGCGCCCGTTGGCGTTCTCAACGAACTCGACGTGGTTGGGCCGCGCCATTTTGCCCAGCTGGACGTGGCTGAGCACGCGGTGATCGCCCGACGCCTCCCAGGCGGAAACGCTGTCGGCCAGCTTGTGGGAGAACCACACTTCCTTGCCGTCCGGTGTGGTCTTCTGGAACGGGGTGAAGCCGAAGGGATCCTGAGTTTTGAGGTCGAGGGTCGTTTTGAGTTTCGGCCGGCTGTAGCCGTGACGGTCCGCGTTGACGTGGAACACCTGGACCTTCGAAAGCTTTTGCGAGACGACGAAGGCGAATTTCCCATCCACGCTGAACCATACCTGGGCCGGGCCGTTGAGGGTGTCGAGGTACTGGCGCACCGCGCCTGCTTCCTTGCCGCCGACCTGCTTGAGTGCGCGTTGCACGTCGAGAATCACAATGCGGTTCTCGCCGCGCAGGGTAACCCACAGTTCCTTGCCGTTTCGGGTGAAGGTCGGTTCGTGCGGCTCGCGCCCGATCAGGATGCCGCTGGACAGGCGCTGCGCGCTGGTCTTGTCGCTGGCCTGGGGGTTGACGATGTTGCCGATCACCGAGCGGGTGCGGGCATCGATGAGATAGACGTTGCTGCTGCCGCGCCCGGTGGTGGCGATGAGCCCCGAGTCGGGCGAAGGCGCTGCGCCGTGGATGGAGATGGCGCCGTGATAGAGCGGCTTGTGGATCATCGCCGCATGGGTGGGCAGCACGCCGCCGGTGACGAAACGGAAGGGCGGGCGCGGGTCTTCGTCGAAGCTGGTGAGGTTGATGGTGGAGTCCACCGTATTGTTGTAGGGATTGATGACCGTCAGGGTGTTGGAATCCTCGTTGCAGATGAACACGCGGTCTTCGCCGGCATCGGCGGCAACGCCGGCAACATTGGGTCCGGCCAGCGCCATTCCATCGATCAAACTGCCGACCGCGCCCACGGCCGCCAACTTGAGGATATCTCTACGGGTAATGCTCATGCGACTCTCCTTGAATTTTGATTGCACTGTGCAACGGCTGAGTTCACCTGCCCGCGCGGCTTTTTGCGCAGGTCCGGTGGAAAGATGGGTTGGGGCGCTTGCGTTCGATACTTCCATGCAAGCTCATGGGGCCTGACGAAAGATCGTTCAGGCCCACCCTTCCGCGCAATTGCCGTAGCACTGAAATTGATCAGCGAACCCAACCCTCGGTTTTCATCAGCACTTGTGCCTCTGGGGTGACGAGAAAATCGAGGAACTGCTTCGCTTCCGGATCGGCGCTTGGCGAAAGCGCCACATTCACGTCACGCCAGATTTGCCGCTCGCGGGGCAGCGCAACCTCTTCGAGCGTATCCGCATAGGTGACCGGCCAATCCGGCCAGGTGATCCACGCATCCGCGTTGAGATTCTTGAAAGCCTTGAGGCTTGCGCCCGATCCCTTGCCGAAGGCGACGATGTTGCGACGGAACGCCCGGATGTCCTCAAGCCGTCCCAGACGTCCCGCGACGTCCTCCCAGGTGCCGGTGCCCGAAGTATTGGAGACGCCCGCACCTTCGGTGACGACGATCTTGACGCCATCCTTCAGCAGGTCCTCGAAGCGCTTGATCTTCTTCGGGTTGCCGGTTTTCACCGCGATGATCGTCGGGCGGATATAGATCGGTTCGACCTGGTCCGAGGAAAAGGTCTTGTAGGTTTCCAGGAATGCGGTCATCGACTGTTCCGACGTGCCCCAGAGAATGTCGGCATCCGCCTGGGCCTTGGCCGACCATTTGCGCTCCGGCCCGGCAATGATCTCCACGCGCTTGCCGGTCTTCTTCTCCCAGGCGTCCGCCACCTTCTTGAAGGCGGTGTGCGGCCCGCCGGCACCATAGAATCTCACGACACCGTCCTTGGGCATGTGCTTGATCGACGGGTCATACAGGCCGCTTTCCTGTGCGAAAGCCGAGCCGGACAGCACCATGCAGGCGGTGGTGACGAAAGTGGATAGCTTCATGTCAGGCCCCCTTTGCAGAAACGCTTTTGCCCGCGACTACATCGTCCAGCAGGACGCTGCCGTACATGTCTCCCTCGCCGGGTTCGCGGGTGGCGTCGGTCGTGGATTGGGGTGGATCGAAGACGACATGGCCGTACAAGTCCGGGTTGGTCCACGTTGCGGATGCGGCAAGGGAAGGAAGCGAAGCCATGCAGGCCATGGCAGAGAAAAATCCGACTATCAGGGTACGGCTGTTCATGAGAGGACTCCTTTGAAAATGACGAGTTTCGTTTCGGCAAATGACGTGTATCGCGCCATTCACTCCCATGAACGTTTGGCAATTCGGATTATTCCTGCGGGTCGGGCGGATAAATTTTTCGTTAGCCGGGGTGGCGAGGCGGAATAAACTCGTGCCGTATCGTGTCCGGCCTCAGCGTTTTTTTGTTTGAACGCATTGCGCGTTCGGTCGTTCACCAGGCCTTCATGCACACCGGCGGTCAGTCGGCAGTGGGCGTGCTTCAACGCGGGGGCGCGGCGTGTGCAGGGTCTGGCCCTTCAGGCCGCTTCGTTTATGCGCGTCGCCGCGTGCACCCTGAAACCAATCAATTCCCGGGCCGCCAGCAGCTGGCGTAAGCCTCAGGCTCGGGCACCTCGGAAGCCAAAGAGGCGTGGTGGAATAAAAACAGCACCGGGCATGTTGATCCACAGTGAGCTGAGCCACGCCTGCTCGATGCCTCGATTGGCTAACGTTTATTTTGCTGTCGGTGGAATAAGTCGATATCGAGGCTTGTTTATGTGTGTGGGGAATCCGTTTTTTTGGAAATAATTGGGGAAGCCTTGAATAAACCGCTGAACTGCATGGAGGGTTTTTGCCATGACCAGAATAAATCAGCTTCTGCAATGGATGGGACGCCAGAAATCGATGCTTCGAGACAAAGGAATGCAATGACTACTGAACATCCCATCATGGCCTATGTCCCCCATTTGCGACGATACGCGCGGGCATTAACCAGACATGAAGTAGAGGCGGACGATCTGGTCCAGGACACCCTGGAGAGAGCATTAAGAAAGTTTTCGCTCTGGAAGCAGGGGACAAACTTGCGTGCATGGCTTTTTTCGGTCATGCATAACCTCTACGTGAATCAGGCGCGTTCGAAACAAGACGTCACACCGCTGGATGACGACATGGATGTGCCTGTCGGAGGTCGCCAGGAAGAAGGGCTGAGGATCCGCGATCTGTCTGCTTCGCTGCTCGAACTGCCAATCGAGCAAAGAGAAGTGCTCCTTCTGGTCGGGCTGGAGAATTTCAGTTACGAAGAAGTGGCGCGAACCCTCGAAATTCCGCTGGGCACTGTCATGTCCAGGCTTTCACGAGGGCGAGAGCGATTACGCAGGTTGTTGGACGGATGTCCGGCAAAGCCGAATCTGACCGTAGTGATATGAATCCCTCCACTCTGTTTTTGTGACCACGCCATGATCAAACCATCCATTACCGAAACTGATTTGCAGGCCTATGCGGATAATCGTCTGAGTGATGCCAGGCGTGGCGAAGTCGAGGCCTACCTTGCCGCCCATCCGGATGATGCGCGCAGGCTCGCGAAGTATTCGCGTATCAACGACGACTTGCACGGCCATTTCGATCCGATATTGAGTGAGAAAATACCCGACCGTTTGCTGGCGTGTTTCAACACGCCGGCTGAATCTGCTCCCCCCTCGTCACGTATTACGCTTGCCGATATCCGGACAAGGATGCGTGACCTGTCCCAACGTTTCCTTGGGCGTGGCCGGGCGCTTGGCATCCTTGTGCCGGCGTCTCCGGTCGGTGGCTGGCAGCCGGCTTCCTATGCGCTCACTGTCGCCTGGCTTTCACTGGGAGTGATCCTGGGATGGCAGATGCAGCGCGCGCTTCCGCAGAATGACATGCCGCCCATGGTGCGGCACGCTGCGGTCGCTTACGTTACCTATGCAAGCGAAGTCGCTCATCCGGTGGAGATTCAGGCCAGTAATGAAGACTATTTGGAAGCTTGGCTCTCCAAACGCTTGGGCATGAATTTGAAGGCCCCAAAACTGGAAACGGCTGGGTTCACGTTAATGGGCGGGCGCTTGCTGGCAGGTACGCAGGGTCCGGCAGCTCAATTCATGTATGAGGATGGTGTCGGACGACGCTTGACGCTGTATGTCAAAACTCAAGAGACGGGATATGACAAGAGCAAGTCATTCGAGTTTGCTCAGGAAAAAGAAATAAATGCCTTCTACTGGATTGATGGCGGTACGGGTTACGTGTTGTCGGGCAACTTGGGCAGACGAGACTTGTTCAAGGTGGCAGAGGTGGCCTACCGGCAATTAAACGCCCCTCATGAAATGATGGTCAATCCGAAGCAATCTGCTTCCAGGCGCACATATGTCGTGACCCTATGAATCCGGTGCTACTGCAGCGCTGCAAACCTTCTGGTCTTTGCCAAGGGTAAACCCCTCTTTCCTGAGAATTGAGTCATGCTGATACGCCAAAACGACGACATCCTCCCTTCCGAGATCACGCCACCCGAAATCTATCGCGAGCGCCGCCGCTTCATGCAGGGCATGGGCGCTCTGGCGGCCGGCGCTGCTTTGGGCGGCACACCCGATGCACAGGCGGGCGCCAGACTGGCCGGCGTGCGTGCGAGTGCCTACCGGCTGGACGAAGAGAAAACGCCCTACAAGGACGTCACCCGCTACAACAACTTCTACGAATTCGGCACCGGCAAGAGCGACCCGGCCGAGAATGCGGCCAGCCTGAAAACCCGTCCATGGACAGTGACGGTCGAAGGCGAGGTGGGCAAGCCGGGGGTATACGACATCGACACGCTGCTGAAACTCGCGCCGCTGGAGGAGCGCGTCTACCGCATGCGCTGCGTCGAAGGCTGGTCGATGGTGATCCCGTGGGTGGGCTTTCCGCTGCGTGAACTCGTCCGCCGCGCGGCCCCTACCGGTAATGCCCGATACGTCGAGTTCGTCACCCTGCACGATGCCAAACAGATGCCGGGGCAGCGCGCGCGCGTGCTCGACTGGCCGTATGTCGAGGGCCTGCGGATGGACGAGGCGATGCATCCGCTGACGCTGCTGGCGGTCGGCCTCTACGGCGAAGTGCTGCCGAACCAGAACGGCGCGCCGATCCGCCTGGTGGTACCGTGGAAATATGGATTCAAGAGCGCCAAGTCCATCGTCAAAATCCGCTTCGTCGAGAAGCAGCCGCTCACCGCCTGGATGAAAGCCGCGCCGCAGGAGTATGGCTTCTATTCCAACGTCAACCCGCAGGTCGACCATCCGCGCTGGAGCCAGGCGAAGGAGCGCCGCATCGGCGAGTTCTTCAAGCGCGACACGCTGATGTTTAACGGTTACGTTGCCCAGGTTGCCCAGCTGTATAGCGGCATGGACCTGCAGAAGTTCTTCTGATGTGGGCTGTTCTGCGCAACCCCAAGGCCTGGCTCGCGCTGCTCTGTCTGCTGCCGCTGCTGCGGCTGATCGTTCTGGGTGCCACGGATGGGCTGGGTGCGAATCCGATCGAGTTCATCACCCGTTCCACCGGCACCTGGACGCTGACCGGGCTGCTGCTGACGCTGTCCGTTACCCCGTTGCGGCGACTGAGCGGTCGCGCCGATCTCTTGCGATACCGGCGCATGCTGGGGCTGTTCAGCTTCTTTTATGCCGGCCTGCATTTCGTCACCTATGTCTGGCTGGACCAATTCTTCGATCCGGCGGCGATCGCCAAAGACATCGTCAAGCGGCCTTTCATCACCGTGGGCTTCACGGCTTTCGTGCTGCTCATCCCGCTCGCTGCGACCTCGACTCACGCCATGATGCGTCGCCTGGGGCGCCGCTGGCAGCAGTTGCACCGCCTGGTTTACCTCATTGCCCTGCTGGGTGTGACCCATTACCTGTGGCTGGTGAAGAAAGACCTGACAGTGCCACTGATTTACGGAGGCGTGCTTGCCCTGCTGCTGGCCACGCGACTGCCTTGGGGCGTGAATGCGCTGAAGGCCGCTCGCACTGTTCGTGCCGGCCTGATCCCAAGGGAATAGGCTTCCGGCAATAATGCCTTGAGCCCGCCCGCCTTAACCATCGATGCTTACCTCTGCAGTGGGGGGCAGCATCGTTCAATGTCAGCATGGGGGGAGCGGCGCATCGCCATGCACCATTTCTGGACGGTATGACGGCTGTCTCTATCCTGATAAATGTCCGAACCATGGGGCTCGCGAATAACTGTTGACATCATGAGAGTACTTGCAATCTCGGGTAGCCTTCGGAAGGCATCACTGAACACGGCCCTGCTTCGTGCGGCGGCACGCATCGCACCCCCGGGAATTGAAGTCGTGCTGTATCACAGTCTTGGCGAGCTGCCTTTGTTCAATCCGGATATTGAGGCAAGCGAACCGGTGCCTGTAGTCACTTTCCGGGAACACATTCTGGCTTCTGACGCGTTGCTTATCGCCAGCCCGGAATATGCGCATGGCGTCACAGGTGCGATCAAAAATGCGTTGGATTGGATGGTCGGTAACGAAACCTTGGTTAACAAACCCGTTGCATTGCTGAATGCGTCGCCACGTGCAACACATGCACAGGCCGCGTTGCGCGAAATCGTGTCCACCATGTCAGCGCGCCTTGTCGATGAGGCGTGCATTACCATTCCTATACTCGGTTCCGGGTTCAGCGAAGACGATATCGTTCAACGTCCGGATATCAAGTCCGCCTTGCTTACGGCGCTGTCCTTCCTCAAAGCTGCTGTTCAGTCTGCCCCGCTTGAGTAAATCCAGATCCCGTAGCCGCTTCAGCTCGGAAGCGGTTTACAGACATCACTCCCTAACCGACCAATCATCAACTCAACGCCCGCATCAGAGAACCAGGACCTTGCAGTGCAACATCCTCTTTTTCGTTTTGCGTCGATTGAAATGATTGGCGGACTCAACCCCGAAGTTTTCTTATGGATGAGGCTCCTCATACCTTGCCGACTCCCATGCATGGAGCGCCTGCTTCCGGGTTTCCCCCCAGTGGTACCCACCCAATTTGCCGCTTTGCTGGATGACGCGGTGGCAGGGGATCAGGATCGCGACAGGGTTTGCGCCTACAGCTTGTCCCACGGCTCTGGCCGAACCTGGATGGCCGATTGCGCTTGCTATCTGGGTATAGCTCGCCACTTTTGCCGGGGGGATCTGCAGCAATGCTTTCCACACGCTGATCTGAAAGTTGGTTCCGGAAACATGCAAAGACAAGGGGCGGTCCAGTTTCCTTTCTTCGCCGAACATGGCCTGGATAACCCCAAGCGTTCGTTGGCGATTTTCATGCACCGTCGCACGTGGCCATGCTTTCTGTAAATCATGCAGGTGGCTATCGGCCTCCGCGTGCGCCAAAAACGCAAAACGACAGATGCCTCTGGGCGTGATGGCAATGAAAGCCTTGCCAAAGGGGGTGTCGTGTACGGCATATTCAAGCGCCAGACCCGCGCCCCCCAGCTTGTATTCGCCGGGGGTAACCGCTTCCAGATGGACGAAATGGTCATACAGCCGCGAACCGCTGCTTAAACCCAGGGTGTCCGACACTTCAAGCAGCGGCTTCGATTCGCTCAGCAATTGCTTGGCGCGCTCCAGCGTGAGCACTTGCAAGAACCGTTTGGGGGTTACGCCCGCCCAGCGGCTGAACAGTCGCTGGAAGTGGAACGGACTCAGGTGTAAGTGCTGCGCGATTTCCTGCAGGGAGGGTTGACTGTCTACCCGATTGACGATGAAAGAAATGGCTTCAGCTATGCGGTCATAGTCGGACATCTGCATTTTCCATGGCGTGTTGACGGGGGCCTGTTCAGGTTCGATTGATGGAAGCCCCGCCGTCCGCCAGCAGCGCCGAGCCGGTGGTGAAGCTCGATGCATCGGATGCGAGGTAGAGGGCCGATTTTGCGATCTCTTCCGGCAACGCCATACGCTTCAGGGCGTGAAGTCCCTGGACGAAGGCTAAGGTGTCGGGTGTATTGGCGAAAGCCCGGCCCATTGGAGTATCCGTGCCGCCCGGCAGGAGGGCGTTCACCCGGATTCCTTTGGGGCCAAACTCGGCAGCGAGCGTCTGCGTAAGGCCGATGATCCCGGCTTTGCTCGCGGCATAGGCTGCCATGCCTGGCAGGCCTACGGTGTAACCGACTAATGTAGACGTGAAGATCAGGGATCCGCCGTTCCGGTCAAGCATCGCGGGAAGCTGATACTTCGCGCCGAGGAAGGCGCTTGTCAGGTTTGTCCTGATCGTGTCCTCCCACCCCGGGAGCGACACATCGGGCGCGGCGTTCATCTCGCCGGTCGTGCCCGCATTATTGAATGCCACATCGAGTCCGCCGAAACGCCCTATGGCTAACTCGACCAAGGCCTGCGCAAAGGCCTCGTCCTTGACGTCGCCTGCAAGCGCGACGGCATGGCCGCCCGCCTGGGTGATTTCCTCAACGAGGGCATCAAGTTCCGCTTGGCGTCGCGCGGCGACGACAAGCCTGGCCCCCTCTCGGGCGAATAGTTTTGCTGTTGCATAACCGATCCCGGAACTTGCGCCGGTGATCAGGGCGACCTTGTTGGACAGTGCAGACATTTTGCGTAACCTTTCATCGTTTGATTTTCAGACTGGCAAGCCAGTACGGAAGCAATATGAAGGTTTGAACACGTATCTGCGACCCGTATCTTGCTTTGTTTGAACCCTAGGCCTGGACTGCCCCGTGTGGTTGGCATTCTGGGCCCAAGGTCCATACGATCAACTCAACGCCCGGATCGACTGCATCGGCGGCACACGGGTGATGTGCCGCGTGGTGAGCCAGCCGCTCAGGCCAACCAGCAGCGCACCGGCCGCCGGCAGCACGAGCCACAGCCAGGGGTGCAGGCGCACCGGCAGTTCGAACAGGCGATGGGCGATCAGCGCCATGGCGATTTCGGCGCAGGCGCTGGCGAGCAGGCCGGCCAGCAGGCCGAGTGCGATGAATTCGCTCCACAGGCTTTTGGCCAGATAGGCGCGTTGCGCGCCCAGGGTGCGCAGCAATACGGCTTCCTGCTGGCGCGCGTCGAGACTGGCGAGCAGGGTGGCGACGACGACGGCCATACCGGCGGCGAGCAAAAATCCCAGCAGCAGTTGAATCGCGCCGATGACCTGGGCGAACACGGCCTCGATGTTGGCGATGACTTTATCCAGCGCGAGCACGGTAATGCCGGGAAACGCCTTGACGAAGCCGGGCAGCACGCTGGCCTGGTTCGCCGAGACGTGAACGCTGGCGATGGAACTGGCGGGCAGGGCGTCGAGCTGGCCGGGGGCGAAGATGACGAAGAAGTTGGGTTGCATCGAGTCCCACTTCACGCTGCGGATGCTGCCGATGCGCGCGCTGAGCATCTGGTCGCCGATCTGGAAGCCGAGGGTGTCGCCGATGGTCAGATTGAGCTGTTCGGCCATGCCGGACTCAACCGAGATGGCAGCGGAAGGGTCGCTGCGCAGCAGCGGGGTACCCGCCGGCGTGCCCTTTACGGGTGCGGCGCCGCGCTGGTTGCCATGCCAGTGTCCGGCGAGCACGGCATTATTGGCGGGCAAGGTGGCGGTCCAGGTGAGGTTGAGTTCGCGCCGCAGCGAGGCGTTGTTGCGTGCCTCGGGTGGCAGGGTGGTGGCGATGGGGGAGCCGTTTTTGCTGACCAGGCGGCCGCGCACCATGGGATACAGCGCCGATGCCTGCAGCTGGTGCTGCCGCAGGAATGCGGCGACGTCGGCCTGCTGCTGCGGCGCGATATTCACCAGAAAGTAATTCGGCGCATCGGGCGGCAACTGGGCGCGCCAGCTGTCGACGAGGTCGCTGCGTACCAGTGCCAGCAGGGCGATCAGAAACAGCGCGAGGGTGAAGGCACCGAGCTGCACGGTGCTGTCGAAGCGGTGGCGCAGCAGTTGCGCCAGGCCGAAACGCAGCGGGCCGTGACTCAGTTTTTGCACTGCCTGTCCGCCCAGCAGCGCCAGCCGGGCGAGCAGGATCAGCACGCCGGTCAGCCCCGCCAGCGCACCGACGAAGACCGCCACCAGTTTGGCGTCACCCGCGACCCAGGTGACCAGCGCCAGCAGTGCCGTGGCGCTGGCCCCGACACTGATCCAGGCGGCCAGCGGCAGCGGCGGCAGCTCACGGCGCAGCACCCGCAGCGGCGACACGCGGATCAGGCGCATCAGCGCGGGCAGGCTGGCGCCCGCCAGCGCCAGCAGGCCGCTGACCAGGGCCACGCCGATGGGCGCGATGCCAAGCGCAGGCAGGCGGGTGACGGCGTCGGGCAGGACCATCAGCGCCAGCACCTGTTGCATCGCCGCGCCGATCGCCACACCGAGCAGACTGCCGAGCAGTCCCAGCGTCAGCAACTGGACGGAATAGAGCGTGCGCAGTTGTGCCGTGGTGGCGCCCATGCAGCGCAGCAGCGCGGCCTGGTCGTAATGACGCAGTGCGTGTCGATGCGCCGCGATGGCGATGGCCGCTACCGACAGCAGCAGGCTGATCAGCGCGGTGAGCTGGATGTAGCGGTCGGCGTTGGCGAATGCGCCGCGCACGGTTTCAACGCCCTCGCGCGAGCCGATGAGACGCTGGGTGCGGTCGAGCGTGGGCTTGAGCGCGGCGCTGAATGCGGCCAGCGGCTTCGCTTCGCCGGCGAACTGGTAGAGATAGCTGACGCGGCTGCCGGGCTGCAACACGCGGGTGGCGGCCATTTCGTCGGCACGCAGGAACACGCGCGGCGCAAGCCCGAACACGCCGCCGAGCTGGCCGGGTTCTTCGGCCACCACGCCAGCGATGCTGAAGCGCGTTTCGCCGATCTGCACGCGGTCGCCGACCTGCGCATTCAGCAGCGGCAGCAACGAGGCGTCGACATAAACGGAACCGTGCGGCGGCTGTGCCGGGCGCACCGTGCCCGGCTCGAACGGCCGCGCGGCGATGCGCACGCTGCCGCGCAAGGGGTAGGCGGCGTCGACTGCGCGCAGGGTGGCAAGCTGGAAAGCGTCATCCTTGGCGACCATGCTGGTGAATTCGATGGCGCTGCTGGTGGCGAGCGTGTGTTGCGGCCAGCCCGCAATTGGGCGCGGACTGCTCACCAGCAAGTCGGCGCCGAGAAACCCCGCGCCCTGTTCGCTCATCGCGCGCTTCAGGCGGTCGCCGAGGAAACCCGTGGTGGCGACGCTGCCGACGCCGATGATGAGCGCCAGCAGCAGCACGCGCCATTCGCCGCTGGCACGTTCGCGGCGCAATAACCAGAGGCCAAGCCGGGCGAAGTTCATGCCGCAGCAGCCTTGTTGACGTGACCGGCGACCAGATGAATCCGCCGCTGGCAGCGCGCCGCCAGCGCCTCGTCGTGGGTAACCAGAATGAGCGTGGTGTGGGCGGAGGCGTTGAGTTCGAACAGCAAGTCGATGATGCGCGCGCCGGTCTCTGCGTCGAGGTTGCCGGTGGGTTCGTCGGCAAACACGATTTCCGGATCGGTGGCGAAAGCGCGCGCCAGCGCGATGCGCTGCTGCTCGCCGCCGGAGAGTTGGCGCGGTGTGTGACCGGACCGCGCAGTGAGGCCGACGCGCTCGAGCCAGTGGCTGGCGCGCTCGCGAGCATCAGCGCGGCCGGCCAGTTCCAGCGGCAGCAGGATGTTTTCCAGCGCGGTCAGTGCGGGCAGCAATTGAAACGACTGGAACACGAAACCGATACGCCCGGCGCGCAGGCGGGCGCGGGCATCTTCGTCGAGCGTGTTGAGGTTCTGGCCGAGCAGAAACAGCTCGCCGCTGCTCGGCTGGTCGAGTCCCGCCAGCAGCCCGAGCAGCGTCGATTTGCCGGAACCGGAGGCGCCGGTGATGGCCAAGGTTTCCCCTGCTTTGACGGCAAGCTCGACATCGCTGAGGATGAGGAGCGGTCCGTCGCTTGTGTTCACGCGCTGGGTCAAGGCGCGTGCAGCGACGACGGGGAACTGCGCAGGGTCGGAAGAGGTCATCAAGCGGGTGTCTGATTAAGGTGAATGAATGAATTATCGCGTGTGCTTGCTGCTGTTGTGGGGATTGCCTGGATGGGCGATCGCCAGTTCGTGCTCGTTGTTGATCGTCGGCGACAGCTTGAGTTCCGGCTATGGTCTGGCACCGGGCACCAGCTGGGTGGCGAAACTCGATGCACGGCTGCAAAAATCCGCCCCCGACTGGCGCGTGGTCAACGCCAGCGTGAGTGGCGACACCACGCAAAATGGCGTGCAGCGCCTGACGCCTGCGCTGGATCGGCAGCGCCCGCAAGGCGTGCTGATCGAGCTTGGCGGCAACGACGCCCTGCGCGGCATTCCGCCGGCGGAGATCAAGCGCAATCTGCAAACCATGATCCGCCAGGCCAAGGCGGCGGGCGCCTGGGTGGTGCTGTTCGACGTGCCCGTGCTGCCGAATTATGGCAAGCCCTATGCCGACGCGATCATCCGGGTGTACGCGCAACTCGCGCGTGAGGAAAAAGTCGCGCGCGTGCCGTGCTTTGTCTGCGGTGTGGGCGTTACGCCCGGCCTGATGCAGGCCGACGGCATCCACCCGAACGAGGCGGCGCAGGCGCGGATGCTCGATGCGGTGTGGCCGCATATCCAGCCTAAATTGCGCTGCCCGGTGAAGAAACCATGAGCGGCATGGCCTGTCCGTGCGGTTCGGGGCATGCGCTTGCAGCATGTTGCGGACGCTTTCATCGCGGCGAGCCTGCCCCGGACGCCGAAGCCCTGATGCGCTCGCGTTACAGCGCCTTTGTGCTGGGACTGGAAGATTATTTAATGGCGACCTGGCATCCCGATACCCGGCCCGCAACGCTGGAACTGGATGCCACGCCGCGTCAGCAATGGCTGGGCCTGGCAATCAAGTCGTACACGCCGCTGGATGAGCATCACGCTACGGTCGAGTTTGTGGCGCGCTACAAAATCAATGGCCGTGCGTTCAAGTTGCACGAAGTGAGTCGATTCGAAAAGGTGGGCGGGCGCTGGCTGTATCTCGATGGCGACATGCTCGGATGAGGGCGGCGCATTGGTCGCGACCTTGCCCATGCATGCGCGGGGTGTTACTACGCAGGTGACTAGTCTGCTGACAATCCAATAGGTTGCGGGCCGGAAGAAGCTCAGTACATCAGCATGTTCTGCGAATTTCAATAATACAGACCGACCCTGGTGAATAACTGCTGGATTTTAAAGATCAATGAAAAAGGAAATTCAGCAAATCATAGGTGCGAAAACGTTCACATATCATTCATAGATGAGTCCAGACATTGCTCTTACAACCCGACCACCACCATCACCCATTCCCCTTTTTCTTGGTGAAAGCCGCATTCTCTGAAGAACAGTGCGCTGCGCTTGAGCAGTTATTTTTGCAAGACAGAGAATGGCAGCATCAGGACGGTGTGTTTTACCGCTGTTCTCTTAGCGACGTTACCGAGATTATTCCTGCAACGTTTCAGACTGAAATACTCGCCAGGATGCGCGAGATTACTGGATTGCCACTGGTCAATCGTGTGCTGGTCACGGCTCAACGCATGCAGCCCGGACAAGTCATTGGCATACACAGCGACCGGCCGCTATTGGGCTATGAAATTGCACGACTGGTCGTGCAACTCAATAAGCAATGGCAAGCTGAACATGGCGGTGTGCTGGAATTGTTCTCATCGCCGGAGGGCGAAGCCGTATTCAGTGTCAATCCTGAATACAACAAAGCCGTTGGCTTCCTGCTGCATGCGGATTCCTATCATGGCGTTACCGAAGTTACCCAGCCAAGACTAACCGTGGTCTTCAATTTCTGGCACATGGCAAATACACCCGAACTGGCAGCGCACATAGAAGCCTTGTTTGCCAACCTTCGTTTCTCAGAGTTTCCAGCAGCACTCAATCCTGTTGCCTCGGCGGCAGAATCGAGTTTGCCCGAAGAGGTGACATTTCTGGCGGGCACAGCAGCGATTGCACTGCATCGCTGGGGCTATGACGCGGCAACCATTGTGACCGGATACCAGCACAGTGCTGGACTTTCTACCTGCGACACCAGCGATGCTGAAACCTATGCAGCTGTGCTACTGGCAGACTGGGTGGCGTACTTGTATCGGGATTCATTTGATCTGGTACGCTGGAATAGCCTGCAAAGCGCACTTGCCGGAATAGAAATGTTTCCGCGCCTGATGCCCACGTGGCAGCTTTGTCTGCCGGAATGGAAAGAGTTGCTTCGGTCGTGATATCGGTCGCGTAGTTCGGGAGCAACAAGCTAGCGAGCTTTGCCTTGCTGCTACCACACCGTTCACGGGGGAGAAGGTCTAGCCGCTGAATGCTGCCTTCAGCGTTGCGCCAGCCTTGAATGCCGGAACCTTGGCAGCCTTGATCTTCAGTTCTTCGCCGGTATTGGGGTTATAGAACTCAGGCGATCAGCGTGATCACTGCCAGCCTTTCTTCCGCTCCACGGCCAGCTGGACAACTTTGCATAAGCCTGGACACGTGTTCTTCGTGATGGTGTATTCACGTCTCAGTGAATCAGGCCTCGTTCTTGCATATACCTGTCTGTACAAGCCGTTTGTCGCAAACGCTACAGGAGGATGCATGCCCTTATTCGACTTTCACTGCAAGCAATGCAACTGCAATTTCGAGTTGCTGGTGCGCGGATCGACCGCTTACGTGTGCCCCGAATGCGGGAGCGCCGAAGTCGAGAAACTGGTGTCGCTGCCCGCGGCTCCGGGCAAAAGCCAGGAAATCATTGCGCGCGCGCGCGGCCAGGCTGCACGCGAGGGGCACTTCAGCAACTACGCGTCCTCCGAGCGTCCGCGCCGCAAGTGACCGGCATGTTTCCGCGTATGCCATCACGCCGCGTGTTTGTAGGGTTTGCGACAAAATCCCACATTGTCTTGGCCAACATTGCATGGGGCCTGCTGCCATGAAAATGCACGGGCATTTCTGGGGCTGTTGCCTGCGTGAACTGGCGCGGTTCATTTTTCGTCGCCGTCCGGTGCAGCGCACCGCTCTGCCGGGTCCCCGCTCATGCTGAACGCATCGCTGCTTTCGATCATCGAAGAGGCGGGAGTGGGCGTGCTCATCCTGACCGAAGGGCTGGAACAGGACGAGTTTCTTGCCTCCAGCCTCACCCGCGCGGAAACCCAGCGTCAGGTCAAGGCCATCAGCGACAGCATTGCCAACCTCGCGCCGTCGGTATTGGACACGCTGGTCGAAGTGGACTGGGCGGGCTGGCATACCGTCGCGCGCCAACTGGGCGGCCCGGACAAGACAGCGGAACAGGACGCGCTGTGGTTCGCGGTGCGTTCCCTGGTGCCGGCCACGCTGATGTGGCTGCGCTTCTACCGCAAGGAGCAACCCGGGGTTTTCGAATGCAAGCCCAGCCTGTCCGGGATGAACGGGAGCGCGCCATGAACCTGCAGATCGAGCGACCCTACGTCGAGGCCATGATCACGGCATTTCCGCGCCTCGCGCCGCTTCAGGATCAGTTGCGCTTCGGCAACAAGGTCACGCTGCCGTTCAGCCAGTTCTCCGGCATCGAGCTGGGCTTCCTCGGCAATCTCTATCGCGAAGCCGGCCCCGCGATGCGCACGCGCGCGGCGCAACTCGCCACGCTGCAACAGGCGTTCGACGGCCAGGGCGTCCGCTTCGGCCCCGACGACGATCTCGAAATGCTGATGCCGGCGATCGCCGCCTATCTGATGACGGATGCCGTGCGCGGCTGGCTGTTCCGTCTGGATGTGGCGGACAAGCCGCTGGCCTACGTGGTCACCCGCCTCGACTACATCGCGTCGTCCAACGATGAAACCGGCAAGGTGGTGCTTGAGCTCAGGGCCAATGCCAAGGGCACGCTCGCCACCGCGGCTTTCCGTATTTCTGCCGCCGACATCGTCGGCAAGACGGTGGCGGAGATTCTCGCGGCCAAGGGTTTCGTGCGCGAAAGCGCCGAACTGATCGCCGCCTACGACGACAGCGTGGCGCGCTATTTCGACTGGCGCGCCCAGTATGGCAAGCAGTTCTCCGCGCAGGGCACCGGCTTTTATGCCGAAGACCCGAGCGCGACCCACCGCGATACCGACTGGTCGCGCAAGGACGTGGTGGTGCTGTCCTCCGGCGGCGGTGCCACCCGGCTGGTGAACGACGAAGGCATCCTGAGCGCGCGCACCACCACGCTGGAAACGACCGGGGATATTCTCGGCCCCTACCTGCGCAAGGCGGCGAAGAGCAATCAATACAATGCCGAAGCAGCCATCGGCGAAACCCAGGCGGCGATGCCCAAGGGGCTGTTCACGCAACTGCCGGTGCACCCCTACATTTTCATGTTTCACCTCGACCTGCATCACTACCTGTGGGTGCACGTCGACGACATCGCGCCCTATGAATACCAGCCGGCCCTGAAGCAGAAGTTGATCCTGCCGCCGGAGCAGACCGACCTGATCGACATCCTGACCGCCGAGATGGACGTGCTGATGGACGACATCGTGGCCGGCAAATCCGGCGGCACCACGGTGCTGTGCGCCGGTCCCGCCGGGGTGGGCAAGACGCTGACCGCCGAGGTGTATTCGGAAATCATCCAGCGTCCGCTGTATCGCGTGCACTCCGGCCAACTGGGGCTCAACGTGGCCGCGATGGAGACCGCGCTCAAGGACGTGCTGACTCGGGCGCAGCGCTGGGGTGCCGTGATGCTGATCGACGAGGCCGATGTCTACATCAAGCGGCGCGACGACAACATCGCCATGAACGCCGTGGTCGGCGTGTTCCTGCGCGTGCTGGAATATTTCAACGGCCTGTTGTTTCTCACCACCAACCGGGTCGACGACATCGACGAGGCCATCGTTTCGCGCTGCATTGCCCTGATCCGCTATTACCCGCCCGATCACGACGCGCGGCGGCGGATCTGGCAGGTGATGCTGGAGCAGTTCGCGCTGGCGGTCGACGATGCCCTGCTGGACGAACTGGTCGCGCTGTTTCCCGGCGCCAGCGGCCGCGACATCAAGGGGCTGGCCAAGCTGGCCGCCAAGTTCTGCAACCAGAAGCAGGTTCCGCCCAGTGTCGAGGTGTTCCGGCGCTGCTCGATATTCCGCGGCATGGAACTGGAGCGGCCTGCGCAACAGCCTTGTTCCGTTTGACGTTGCAACAGGAGAAACCCATGCAAGCAAGCATCACCTTCGAAGGCAAACAGGTCGAGATGGCGACTGCGGACGAGATTGCCGCAGGCATCGCGGCGGCCCATGAAGCGTTCGCAGCACATGACGCCGACCCGCTGGCCTGTGCTGCGGCCATGGACAAGCTGGCGAAGAACGAGCCGCTGAACCACGACGAAGCCATGTTGTGCGTGATCTGGGAAACGGCCGAGGACAAGGCATTTCGTGCGGTCACCCTGAACTGGCTGGTGCGCGGCGAGATCGACATCTGGCTCGCCGTCAGCCCGGGCGTGCAATGACCGTCGAGCAACTGATCGCGGCATTGCAACAGATGCCCGCAGAGGCGGTCGTGCTGCTCGAAGGCGATGCCGGCTATTCGCTGGTCGGCGGGCTGGGTTTCGAGGAAAACGGCAACGGCATGCCGGACGAAGTCATTCTGTTGCCGTCGATGGAAGACGACTAGCTGTACGTTTGGCATTACACATTCAACGCTGTATAGGAGCGCAAAGACATGGCAACCCACATCAAGACCACCGAGGACGGCCGCAAGCTGCAAGTGATCGGTCGCGCCGTTTTTCTGGACGGCGTGAAAGAGGCCGAGTGGCTCATTCCGGTCGTCCAGCACCCCAACTGGAAAGCCGTCCTCGAAGCGGTGCCCAAGGCCACCCACCTGGCCGGGCGCGTGCCGCTCACCTGGGATGAGGCGCTCGTCGCGCAGGCCGCGCTGAACGAAGCACGCGAGGCGTACGAGAGCAGCCCGACCGGTATCGCCGAACGGCTGCGCCAATCGATCAACGTCGTCACCTCGATCCGCGATTGAGTCGCCGACATGATCTACATCGTTGAAATCCCCCACCAGAAACGCCCGCATGCCTGGTTTGCGTTCAACCGCGAGGACTTCGTGCTCAAGGTGCGCGCGACCCATGGAGCGAAAGTGGATCAGGCCGCAGCGGCCAATGAATTCGATGCCTGCGTCGCAGCGATGGCGCACGATCTCAAGGATTATCGCGTCCACCTCAGCGACGAGCTGGCGATCGGCGCGCTGCAGAGCGATCCGCTGTACGACAAGTACCAGGGGTTTTACGCACACATGGCCTTGCGCGAACAGCTGGTCGCGATGGAAGCGCTGGAGGACGATCTGTAAGGTGACGCAGGACAGCCATGAATGAGCCAGCCATGATTCAGCCATCCAAAACTCAAATCGACATCGAGATCGCCATCGTCGGCGCCGGCCTGTGCGGCCTGGCGCTGGCGCGCACGCTGCGTGCGCGCGGCCAGTCCTGCCTGCTGTTCGAGGCGCGCACCCGGCTCGGCGGACGGATTCTGGGCGTGCGCAGTACCGGCGGCATGGCGCTCGATCTCGGCCCGACCTGGTTCTGGCCCGAGTCCGAACCGCACATGGCCGCGCTGGTCGCGGAACTCGGTCTCGAGGCATTTCCCCAGCACGACAGCGGCGCAGTGCTGCGCATGCGCGATCCCGAGAAAGATGCCGAAGCCTTCGATCAAGCCATCCATGGCGGCGCGCAGCGGCTGGGCGGAGGCATGGCTGGACTGGTGCAGGCCTTGTCCGGCAGCGTGCCTGCCGACACGCTGCGGCTGGGGCACGAACTGGTCGCGCTGACCGATGTGGGGGCGCATCTCGAATTGCGTTTTCGCAATCCTGCCGCCGCGGCCGAAACCGTGATCCGCGCGCGCCGCGTTGTGCTGGCCGTGCCGCCGCGTGTGCTGCTGGAAGGCGTGCGCTTCACGCCCGCGCTCGATCCGCAACTGGTCGAGGCGATGCGCGCGACGCCCACCTGGATGGCCACCCAGGCCAAGGCCTTGATGGCGTATCCGCAGGCGTTCTGGCGCGCAGCCGGGCAGTCCGGTAATGCTTTCGTACGCCATGAGCGGGCGGTGCTGGGTGAAATTTTCGATGCCTGCGGCGGCAGCGACCCCAAGCAGGACGGCGCGGCGCTCGGTGGCTTTGTGGCGATGAATCCGGAGCAGCGCACGCAATTCGAAATGGGCATGCCGATGCTGGTGCGCAGCCAGCTGGTGCAGCTGTTCGGCGAAGCCGCCGAACACGGCGAACTGCATCTGCACGATTGGGCCGGCGAAGCCCATACCTGCGCCGCGCTTGATCGCGCCGACCCCGCCAGCGACCCCGAGTATGGTCACCCCGCGCTGACGCGCAGCTGGTGCGGCGGCCGTCTGCTGTTCGGCAGCAGCGAAACCGCCCAGCACGGTGGCGGCCACATGGAAGGCGCGCTGGATGCCGCCCTGCGATTGCAGCATGCGCTGGCGCCGACGCGCGCGCCGCAGCCGGTTTCCGCGCTCAACGCGCACTGTATCGAGCGCTTCGCGGCGTGGGCGGACGGGCAGGGCGCACCCGCGCTCGCAGCCTACCAGCGCACACTGAACGAGCGGCTGTCCGGCCAGGCGCGTGAACAGCTCACCCACCTCAGCGTGCTGGCCAGCCTGGCCGAGACCTATGACGCAGCGCTGCAGCAGCTGGCCGGATTGCCATTCGACGCGAGCGGGTCGGTAGCGCAGCCCGGCTGGTCCGACCTCACCGCGCCGGTGCTCCTGCCCATGCATGGTTTCGGCACCCGCCTGCTCGACGCCGCCCTGCGCTTTAACCGGGGCTCCTGCGCCGTCTCCAACTTTCCCGCCGAGCACGCCCCGGAGCCGGCGTATGTCGAGGCGATCCAGCGCGACATGTACGCCGCCTGGCGCAGCTTCGTGCTGGCCGGCAACGCCATCCTGCTGCAAAAGTCTTGAAGCCATGAAGCTCTACATGACCCCCGGCTCCTGCACCACGGGTATCCACATTCTGCTGGAGGAGCTCGATCTGGCGTTCGAGGCCTACATCGTGAACCTGCCGGCAGGCGACCACACCAAACCCGAATACCGGGCGATCAACCCGAAGTCCAGCATCCCCACGCTGGTGCGCGACGACGGCTCGGCGCTCACCGAGTTTCAGGCGATCGCCTGGTGGCTGGCGCGCAGCTACCCCAAGGCCAAACTGCTTCCGGGCGATGCCGACGGTGAAGCGCACGTGATCGAGGCGATGGACTACGTGGTCGGCACAATTCACGGTCAGGGCTTTGCCCGCATCTTCACCACCGACACGTTCACGCCCAACCCGGCCGACCACGATGCGGTGAAGGCGCGCGGCCGTGAAATCGTCGGGCAGGGTTTCGCGATCATGAACGCGGCGCTGGCCGGCAGGGAATACGTGGCCGGCCCGTTTTCCATCGCCGATGCGGCGCTGTTCTATGTGGAATTCTGGGCCGACAAACTGGCCATCGAGCTGCCCGAACACTGCCTCGCGCATTACCAGCGCATGCTGGCGCGCCCGGTGGTGCAGCGGGTGCTGCGCGAAGAGGGCTATCGCTGATGCGCCCGCAGGAAGCATTGGTTCAACAAGAAGCGCCGAAGCCGGTCGGGCAGCTTCCGCTCGACCCCTGCTATGCGGGCTTGAGCGACGTCTATCACACCGTGGTCTCGCCCACGCCCTTGCCGCATCCGCGCCTGGTGCATTTCAACGCAGCGCTCGCAGCGGAGTTGGGGATCGATGCCGGCGACCAGGCGCTGGTCGACATCCTGTCCGGCAACCGGCCGTGGCCGGCCTATGCGCCGGTCGCTTCCGTCTATGCCGGTCATCAGTTCGGCGCCTGGGTTGACCAGCTCGGCGACGGCCGCGCGCTGACCATCGCGGAAATCCGCAAGCCGGACGGCGAGCGAGTCGAACTGCAGCTCAAGGGCGCGGGGCCGACGCCCTATTCGCGCGGCTCGGACGGCCGCGCGGTGCTGCGTTCGTCGATCCGCGAATACCTGTGTTCCGAAGCCATGCACGCCCTCGGCATTCCCACCACGCGCTGTCTCAGCCTGGTGGCCTCGCCCGAGCCGGTGCAGCGCGAAACGCTGGAAACCGCCGCCGTGGTGTGCCGCATTGCGCCCAGCTTCGTGCGCTTTGGCCAGTTCGAGTTCTTCTACCACCGCGGCCAGCACGCGCAGCTCGCGCCGCTGGCCGATCACGTCATCGCGCAGCATTTTCCGCATCTGCTCGGGCAGCCGGACCGCTATGCGCGCTGGCTGGAAGAAGTGGTCGATCGCACCGCGCAGCTGATCGCGCAGTGGCAGACGGTGGGCTTCTGCCACGGGGTGATGAACACCGACAATTTTTCCATCCTCGGCCTCACCCTCGATTATGGCCCGTTCGGTTTCATGGACGCCTTCCGCCAGCACCATGTCTGCAACCATTCCGATTACGAAGGCCGCTACGGCTACGACAGCCAGCCCCTGATCGGGCAGTGGAACTGTTCGCGCCTGTTGCAGGCCATGCTGCCGCTGCTGTCCGACGATCAGGACGAAGCCGCCGCCATCGTCACCGCCATTTACGAGCGCTATTCCGCCACCTATTCGCGCGCAGCCCTGCGCCGCTGGGCCGGCAAGCTCGGGCTGCTCGAAGTGCGCGACGGCGACACCCGGCTGGTCAGCCAGCTGCTCACGTTGCTGCATCACGGCAAGAACGATTTCACCCGCAGTTTCCGGCTGCTGTCGCAGGTGCGTACCGATAGCGATGCGCCGGCCGTGGGCGTGCGCGACGAGATGGCCGACCCTGTGGCGTTCGATGCCTGGGTCGCAAGCTACCGCGCGCGGCTGCGCGCCGAGCAGAACACCGACGACGCGGCGCGCGCTGTGCGGATGAACCGGGTCAACCCGAAATACGTGCTGCGCAACCATCTGGCGCAGGCCGCCATCGACCGCGCGCTGAACGGCGACGACAGCGAAGTCGCCACGCTGATGCGGCTGCTGAGCCGCCCCTACGACGAACAGCCCGGAATGGAACGCTACGCCGCCGCGCCGCCCGACGCCTTGCGTCATCTTGAAATCAGCTGTTCGTCGTGAGCGCCATGGCCATGCAAAGCGAGTCGGCAAGCGGCGTGGTGGTGGCGGAAATGAACACCCACGCCTTCATGTTCAGAGGGGCAGGGCGCACCCGCGCCGCCGCCCGGGACGCCCTGCTGAACGCCTGGCAGGTGCATCGCAGCGCATTGCTGGCGCGCTACCCGGAGCGCGCCGACTCGATCCCGGAGGCCAGCGGAATGGAAGCGCATTTCAAAATATATTTTCTGGAATTCGACATGGATGCGGGTTATCGCGATGGCGAACGCATCGCCTAGCCAGGCCATATCGAGCCCTTTTCAATTCGAGACTCTTCAACCATGGACTACGCCTTCCCGCCCGCACCCGTCGTCACGCTGGACGCCATGTCGAGCAACCCGTTTCCGGTGCGCCGGATTTTCTGCGTCGGGCAGAACTACCCTGACCACGCACGCGAAATGGGCGCCGACCCCGGGCGCGATGAACCCTTCTTCTTCATGAAGCCGCCCGGCGCCATCCTGCACAACCAGTCGGTGTTTTCCTATCCGCCCGGCACCGAAGATTTACAGCCCGAGGTCGAGCTGGTGGTGGCTCTGCACAAGGGCGGCAAGAACATCCCGGTCGACCGCGTCGATTACGACTACGTGTTCGGCTATGCCGTGGGGCTCGACATGACGCGGCGCGACCTGCAACGCGCCGCCCGCGCAAAGGGCCGCCCCTGGGACATGGCCAAGGCGTTCGACCATTCGGCGCCGTGCAGCGCGATCACTCCGGAGTTTTATGCGGGCAACATCAGCCGCGGCAAGATCGAGCTCAAGGTGAATGGCGAAGTACGTCAGAGCGGCGATGTCGGCGACATGATTCTGAAGATTCCGCAGATGGTGCACACCCTGTCGACCCTGGTCGAGCTGTTCCCTGGCGACCTGATCTTTACCGGCACCCCTGCCGGCGTGGGCCCGGTGGTGAAGGGCGATGTGATCGAAGCCACCGTCGCCGGGCTGGAGCCGCTGATCATCACCATCGGCGCAGCCTGAATTCAATCGTTCCAACCCTGGACTCATCGCAATGAACGCCCAAACCCTGTTTGACCGCAACCGAGTGATCCTGAGTCACTTCGACAGCTACAGCACCGCCCTGGTATTTGCCCGCTACGGCGCAAGCATCCTGTCGTCCGCGCCGCTGCCCGAATCCGCCGCGCCCATGCCGGCGCCCGGCGATGCGGCCGAACAGTACGATCCGGCAGCCGTGCTGGATGCCCTGGTGGTGCAGGCGGGAATCGAGCCCGCGCAACTGAAGCTCGACGACGAATTCCAGGCCTGGATGTCCAGCGACAGCGGCCCCATCCGCATTCACCTGGTGCGCTTTACGACACTGGACGCGCCGCGTCAGGCGATCGAACCGCTCGGCGGCGTGTTCAAGCCGATCAGCGAAATGCGCGGCCTCCCCATGGTCGAGCTGAATCTGCTGCGGCAGGTTTTCAACCTCACCATGGGCGGCTGAGTCGTGGCTTGTTTCGATGCTTGTTTCAATCTGCCGGGAGTCAGCCATGGCCTTTGAAAACGTCTGCAAACAGAGCCTGCTCTACGAAGGCGAGCTGGTGCCCTGCAAGCTCGGCGATCAGGAAATCGTCATCATGTGGCCAGACGGCGGCCAGCCCAAAGCCTATGAAGCGCACTGCCCGCACGAAGGCGTCTCGCTCGGGCGCGGCGACTTCAACGGCCGCATCCTGTACTGCATCGCGCACGGCTGGGTCTTCGACGGCCACAGCGGAAAATGCCTGCAACCCACTGGCTGGGCGATGAAGGAATACCCCATGCGGATCGAAAATGGCATGGTGCAAGTTGATATAGCGCAAGTCGACACGGCGGGCGGCTGAGGCGAAACAGCAACGGAATGACCATGCCGTCCGAATACACCGCACTGCCACCGGAATTCATGCAGGCGCACCCCGCGCTGAGCCTGCTGCGCCTGGCGGCGCTGTCCGCCGGCCCCGACGGCATGCTCGACGACGACACGCTGGAACTGATGTTCGAGCAGGTCGAAACCGGCGCGCTGACGCTCATCGCCCCGAGCGACGTGTGGCCGGAACTGGTGCGCGGCCTGATGGCCAACACCCCCTCGAACATGTTTCGCGCCCTGTTTGCCTGCGGCGCGCTGGCGGACGTGCTGCCCGAAGTGCTGGCCGTGTTCGGTGTGCCGCAAATCGCCGACAACCCGCCCGAGGTCGACATCGGCCAGCACCTGTTGCGCGTGCTGGATGAAGCGGCGCGCTGCAACGCACCGCTGGCGGTACGCTTCGCCGCGATGGCGATGCACGTCGGCAAAGCGGACTCGCCGCCCGAACATCTGCCGGTTCACTATCGCCATGTCGAGCGCGGGCGTCCCCGCATCGAGGCGATGTGCGCCCGCTTCGGCGTGCCGGCGGACTGCCGCGAGCTGGCCCTGCTGGCGCTCGTCGAATGCGAGCGGATCCACCGCGTCGGCGAAGTGCGCGCCGGGCCGGTTGCCGCGCTGCTGGTGCGCATCGGCGCCTTCGACCGGCCGGAACGCTACGCGCAACTCATGACCCTGTGCGCATGCGACTACCGCGCCTACGACGGACGCGCCGCACAGGCCTACCCCAAAGGTGTGCTGCTGGAGCGTGCCCTCAAAGCCTGCGCCGGCATCGCTCCCGCCGCGCCCGGCGCGAGTGCGGAAACGGCAGACGCCCTGCAGGAAGCCCGCGCCGCCGCCATCGCCCTCGCGTTCCGCTCGGAACGCTGGTCGGGTTGAGACAGCCATGACGCAATTAACCGCAGATATCCATCAGGCCACGCCACTCCACCCGGCCGCGTTATGGGCCATACGGGCAGCATTCACCTCCGAACAGGTCGACTGCACCACCGCCGTGGTGCTCAAGATTCTCGACAACAAATGCAAGATGCTGCCCGGCGAAAAACTCGCCGTCATGGCCATCTACGATGTCGTCCGCCATTTTGCCGCGCCCCTGTTCGACGGCACCGTGCATGCCGCAATCAGCACCGCGCGCCTGCAGCCCGAACCCACCGCGCTCGAAGCCATCCACCCGCTGCGCGTGTACGCCGAAGCGGCCATCCCCAAGCCGGTCATGAAGCACTACAAAGCCTTCCTGCGTGACGGGCTGTTCGGCTAGCACTACGCCGCAACGAAACGAGGTATCCAACGATGAATGACACCGCACTCAAAGCCTGGCTCGAAAACGAAGGCTTCCCCGCCGCCGACACCCTGCGGCAACGCCTGCGCGGACGCATCGCCGATACCACCACCCCGTTGATGCACGCCGCCCGCCTGGGCCGCATCGGCTATGTCGGCGAATTGCTGTCGCGCGGCGCCGACCCGCGCGAGTTGAACGCCGACGGCAACGGCGCGCTGTGGTTTGCCTGCCATGCCGGCAGCGCGCCCTGCGCAAACGCCCTGATCAAGGCTGGCGCGCCGCTCGACAGCCAGAACGCCAACGGCGCCACCTCACTCATTTACGCCGCCTCGACCGGCCAGACCGGGATCGTGAAGCTGCTGCTCGACGCCGGCGCCGACACCACGCTGGCCACCCTCGACGGCACCACCGCGCTCGACCTCGCCGCCAATCGCGGCTGCATCGACTTGCTGCGCAGTCGCATGCATCTGCAGGCGGCATGAGCCACGCGCGGGCCCGGCATCAGGACGAAGACGGCTTACGCTCAACCGCCCGGATATTCGGTGAAGCGCGTCCGGCCGAAGCGCAGAACGAAACGGAAGACTTGGCAACAAGCCCGCGTCGGACGTAGCCTCGCGCAATGAAAACCTACATCCCCGAACTCAGCGAACAGCGCATGGTCAAGCGCGCCCCCAACCGGCCAATCGATTTCGGGACGGATCGCGATTACATTTTTTCCTGTCTGCAGGACATCGAGCACAGTTTTGAATTGCAGGGGGTTCCCGGTCTCGCCCCGGAACAGATCCCGGCACGCGCCCTCATCAGGCAGTTCATTGTCTGGTGGCGCACCCTCGAACCCGCCAACGCAAGCCAGCAGACGGCCTACGCCCGCCTGCCAGGCACCATCCGGCTCATCGATACCATCTCAAGTTGGTGGGCGGAGCAGGGCGGCAAAATGCAAGGGGATTGAGGCCGGTAAAGTTGCGATGGCTGGGGGTTGTCCGTGTAATTGATCCTTGGTCTTTGCTTCATCTGCAACACTCCTTCTGCAAGCGCAGTTTCTAGTGTGTTGTATCCACCGGTTGAAACCGCCGGCCTTAGCAGCTGTTGAGGAAATCCGACCCTAGCCCCATTAACTCTGCCATTAACTCTGTGACAGACATTGGGTCTTCGCAGCCGTTAGAAACACTTCACCTTCCATCTTTCTGTAATTGCAAAACCTATCCATGGTTACAGTGCTAGAGTGCCTCTCGTATATAAATCGAAATAAAAACTTATGAGAAACACAGGTCGGCTGCTTCATACGATTGGCAAGAAGCAAGGGCAGTGCAATATTTGTGGTGAGACAGGACCCCTCACTGAGGATCATTCACCGCCAAAATCCTGCATAAAGCCAAGGGCTGTCCAGATTCGGCACATCGTAGAACTGCTATCCGGCCAAGGAGTGGTAGAAAAGGGGCGAATCTCCCAGAACGGGGTTAAATTTCGGACGCTCTGTCATCGGTGCAACAACAATCTACTCGGTCTGTGCTACGACCCTCCGCTTGCCTCGTTTACGAAGCAAGTCTCGCAACTCTTGAGTTCGTACGCAGCGCTGCCAGGGATTGCTAGGATTCAGGGCAATCCTCAGCGGATTATGCGAGCGGTATTTGGACATCTGGCGGCACAAGGGGTCGATCGGTACCTTAAGGGGCCGGAAACGGAATTGCTTCGTGATTGGTTCCTTAATGAGTCTTTGCCGTTGCCCGAAAACATCCGGATTTATTATTGGCTCTTTCCGCACCATGGGAGCACCATTTTTCGTGATGCAGCCTATTTGGATATCCCTTCCGGACGGGTCGCCGTAATCTGGTTGCTGAAGTTTTTTCCAATCTCTTTTTTGATGTCATGGGAGGAATCCCCCCAACCTCTTTTTAATCTTCCTCGCCTGTCGGACTGGGGCAATGAAGTGCTAACAAAAGATGTTGAGCTTCCCTTATCTCTGGCAGAAATACCACATCGCTATTGGCCCGAAGCACCATCGGAGACATCAGTGATCACTTTCGGACAAGAGGCTATGTTTGCTGTCCCACATATCAAACCCTCCTCTCAATAGTTCGCGAAAGACTGCGAAAGACGAAAGACTGGGGTCAGGTCTTGCCTTTTGCCGCAAAAAGCAAGACCTGACCCCGTGGTTCGTGCTGACCCCGCGGTTCGAGGATTTAAAAAGTTTGAGGAGGTCGAATGGGAATCGAGGATTGGTTGCAAAAAATTAACGAGGAGTTCTCAAGGGAAAACATGCCTCATGGAAAGCGACCATTCGATGCTCTTGCCCGATATTCGAAAGAAAAAGCAGTGGCAGTTGCGTTCGGCTCGGATCTGGCGAGCTACGTTTTCGAATGGTTCAAGAAGAATACAAAAGAAGATGCGCACATGGTCGGTGCGCTATATTCCTCAACCTACTTCTACGATGGGGAATTCTGGGACGTTGAGATTCCTGTTTTCTATGGAACAGTGAACTTCAATCCTTTTGATTCGTTATCAAATATGCCAAAACCAATATTGAGTAGGCTTCAGAGTAATGGCGATGAATCCGAGACGTTCGCGTTTTACTGGTCCGATTGCTTCGACTACGGCCTGGGGGTCGATAGTATTTTGAAAGACCCGAGTGCATCCGAATTTGGGAAGAAGTTCCTAAGCGCTGGGCACGAGGAGATACGTTCGGCCGTATCATTGATACGACCTTCGCGTCTTAATCCAAGGGCGATATTGGACTCCCGCATGGCATTAGAAATGTTTTTCAAGACCTATGCTGCGCTCAAAGGCCGACTTACTGAAGATGAGGCAAAGAAACTGGGGCACAACCTTCAAAAAGGGTTTGATAAATATATTGAGTTATCTGGAAATTTTGAGTTCGAGCAATATAGAGAGCAACTGGAGATGTTCCCGCCTATTGCAGAGCGATATCAAGAACAAGAGGTGACTAAGCCTGATCTGTGGCGAGCGTTCCATTTGACTCAGAAAATCGGTGCCGCAGTTGTTCGAGAATTCGGAGAGAGCAACATCCGAGAACAAGTAGAACGGCAGATGGCTACCTCTAACTATTAATCCAGCGGACGTTTTCAACGCCGCTGATCATTGCGTTATACATTCAGGTCTCGCACATCATGAATAGAAGCCAAGTTCTCGCAGCTCTTGAAAACACTCAATGGGCCTACGCGCTAAATGATCAAGCGCATGCTTTGCAGGATCTTGCTCAACGCATAGCCAGAACCGGGCGGCTGAACAGATCACTTATTTCATATTCAAATCTTGTGGCAGGCGTTCGCTTCCAGTTTCCGAATGTCAACAATGGCGAGCCATTCGAGATAGACACGCACAACTGGCATGGCCTTCATCGAAGAATAATTGGTGACCTTTTGGGATACTTGTCGTACTTGTCGTATCGAGATTACGACTTCATGGCTAGTGCACTTGTCGCTGGCCTAGTCGAAAACAGACCAAGCGAAATTTTCTTTGAATGGATGCAGTCGCTTGGGGCGCTTCCTAGTCTTTCGGAAAATGCAATTACTGAGTTTTGGGTTAACGAAGTGAATAAGGCTGTTAATTGGTACCGACAAAACCCTCAGGGGTTCCATGTATAAGAGTGCTGGGGCGCCAAGGTGATTGAGCGGCTGGCGCATAATCTGCGCACGGCCTTTCCGGAGATGAAGGGTTTTTCCCGCGCCAACCTGATGTATATGCGCGCCTTTGCCGAGGCTTGGCCGGATGCCGAAATTGTCCAACAGGCTGTTGGACAACTATCTTGGGGGCATAACCTGGTGCTGCTCACCAGTCAAACCCAGCGCAGCTGATCCCTATGCCCCACCAATGAACCCCGCCTACGCCCAAACCCTTCGCGCGCTTCTGCAAACCCAACAAGTTGCAGCCCTCGGCACGCTGCACACTGGCCAACCGTATGTGTCCATGGTGCCCTTCGCCATGCTGCCCGGCGGCTCGGGTTTCGTCATTCATGTCAGCCAGCTCGCGGCGCACACCAGGGACATGCTGTTGAGTCCGCACGTGAGTCTCCTGGTCGTCGCGCCGCCGACGCCCGATGTGCCGGTTCAGGCATTGGCCCGGATCACGGTGCAAGGTCGGGCGGTGCAATATGCCGACGCGACGGAAGGCCATGCCGAGGCCAAGGCTGCCTACCTGTCCCGCTTTCCCCAGAGCGCGGAGTTGTTCGGCTTTGCCGACTTTTCCCTGTTCGCCATCTGGCCGGAGTCGATCCGCTTCGTCGGCGGGTTTGCCCAGGCCACGACCCTTTCGCCGGAAACGCTTGCCGAAGTGATGGGCGAAGGCTGAGCCCTCGGTTTCGTTTATCTTTTTGGGGCCGGACTCTGCGTGCCTAAAACACGTCATCTGTTGGGCGCTGCGCGAACGCTTGAGGCGGCGGGAATCTGCAAATTCAAGGCTGAATCAGGCGCATTAATACATGGAATGCGTGAGGCCGAATTCCCCCTTGACTGGCACTCAACCGGGTCTATACAGCCGTATGGTCAGCGACCGCTGAGGATTACAACATCACTAAGGAGGGGTAATCATGGCGAACTTGAATACCGATCAATACCTGGAAAACAACAAGCGATATGCAAGTGGTGAGGCGGTGCATAAACCGGCTTATCCAGGCAAGCAGCCCATCCAGCCATCCCGGCATGTTGCCGTTGTGGCCTGCATGGACGCCCGGCTTGATGTCGAGGATCTTCTCGGCCTGCAGACCGGCGAGGCGCATATCATTCGCAATGCCGGCGGTGTCGTGACGGACGACGCCATTCGGTGCCTGATCATTTCCCATCACCTGCTGAACACGAACGAGATCATCCTCATTCACCACACGCGTTGCGGCATGCTCGCTTTCACGGATGATTTGCTCAAAGCCGGGCTGGAGGGTGACGAAGCGGCCGAGAAATTGCTGGGCCAGGCAACGGGGCGTGCATTCGTGAAAACCGGGAAATCGTCGTCGTCTCCGGTGGCGTTCCATGCATTTCGCGGGCAGCTTCAACCGTTGGACGCGCCACGCGATGCCCAAAGCACGGAGCGACTGGAGTGGGATGTGCGCAGGGGCATGTCAACGATCATGAACCACCCCTGGATCCCCACCAGTGGTCCCGATGCAATCACGGTGCGTGGCTTTATCTACGACGTAGATAGCGGAAAACTCGAAGAAGTCACGTATCCAGGGCCGATGGGTTCGATCGGCTGAAAGGCTGCTGTATTGGCGCGTTTTCCTGGAAACCGAATACGGTAGTCGGGTAGACCTTGAGTTGGCCATGGGTACTATTGGGGTCGGCTTCGCATGGTTTTTTTATTGCGAAGCCGACCCCTTTAGTTGGTTTTCTCTGCCACCTCAAACGGAGCTTTCCAGTTGACCGAATCACCCCCCACCCACAGCGACGGTGCGACCGTCGTCATCACCCATCGAGTCCGCAGTGACAAGCACGCCGAGTATGAGCGCTGGCTGGAGGAGATCGCACCCCTTTGCAGGGCGTCGCCGGGCCACCTGGACTGGCACATCGTGCGCCCGATCCCGGGTGTCACAGAAACCTACACCGTGATCATCCGGTTCGATACGACAGCGCATCTCAGGAACTGGATGGAGTCGAGTGAGCGCGGTCGGCTCATCGAGAAGGTTCAGCCGTTGTTTGTCGGCGCCGATGACTTCTACATAAGCAGTGGTCTTGATTTTTGGTTCACTCCGGCGGGCGCCAAAGCGAAGTTGCCCGTGCGGTGGAAGCAATTCCTGCTCACGTGGTCAGCCATTTACCCGCTGGCACTTGGCGTACCCTTTGCTGTCTCCCCGCTACTTCGGTTCGTCGGGGCACCCGCAAGCCTGCCACTCATCACACTTGCGGTCACCGCCGTTGTGGTCTTCCTGATGGTTTACGTGGTCATGCCACGCTATACCCGCCTGGTGCAGCGGTGGCTATTCACGTAGCAGGGCAGCCTGACCTTCGCCGCCATCTGTCAGGTCTTCTGCCCTAAAGCGTCAACGTTTGAGATCAGCGGCTATCGAGGGCAGTTCGCTGGGTCCAATGGGTTGGGCCTCATTTTTGAGTTAGCGCCGATTGAACTTTTGCTCGATCGACGTATTTTTCAAAGGATGCGACAGAACCGTTGACGTCCTGGTTGGTGAGCAGTTCCTGCATGGCGAGTTGACCCAGAACCGAAAACGACCCCTGAAGCGCACTACCGCCTTCTTTTTGTACGGCACTTCGCGTTTGCACAGCGCAAGCCTCGCTCAATAAGCGAGTAACAAGAACGCCAACAGATCGCGATGTTTCATCTTTCGTTTCTTGCGTAAGGTTTGCCAAGGCGCGCATCTCAGGATGTGTGGCCATGGCCACAAACATCCATTTCGCCAGTTGCTTCCTATCTTTGCCACTTGTGTTGTCAGCTAGACAGGAACTGAGCTGATCTGTGTACGGACCGGCGAACGTGGTGGCGCCATACAGACCAAGCAGCGCACCCAGGAGTATTGATTTGGTGTTCATGTGTTTTCCCGAAGAATTTGAGGCCCAACGTTGTCGTAAGGGGCGTGCCGCCCACTGAGTTGAAACGAAGCCACCGAACCCTGATAAAAATGTAACTTCAAAACCGCCAACGAGTGGCACCTCTGTTTGACCTGCTTGCTGGTTTTTTGCCGCCCTGAATTTGCTGGACTCAATGATTTTACAAAAGACTTGTATTAGCGACCAGGATTGGGTTCCTTCCAGAGCGCCCTATACTCCACTACCGCAAGGAGCGCCTGGAGCCGATGCCATGATTGCGGACAGCTCCTCGTCTTGACCCCGGCGAAGAAACAATCCAGGTGCTGAAACCGGGCGTGTCGAGCCTGTTCATTTACCGCTGTTCTTCGAACTTGAGTCCACGCATCCATTCAAAGCAAAGGCGGGCATTTTAGAAAAGGGGCATCATGCAAAATCTAACGCGCATCGTCGTCGCCACTGACTTCTCCATGCCCGCCAATGCCGCAGTCACACGCGCAGCCCTGCTCGCCCGACAACATGGCGCGGAACTGCACCTGCTGCATGTGTTATCCCCCTTGGCGCTGTATCCCGGTCAGGCTATCGAGCCTGCCGCAAACGGCGATGCCAGACTCGCTGCCGCCCATAGTCAGCTCAACGCCACAGCCGGACGGCTGCTTGAGCGTTACGACATCCATATCCACATAGCGCAGCGTGTCGGCCGCGCGCATACCCGCATCGGTGAATATGCCAACGAAGTCGCCGCCGACCTGGTGGTGGCGGGCGTGCGGGGCGAGAATTCCCTGCTGAACCTGATGCTGGGCTCTACGGCCTGGCGCCTGCTACGTGTGTGCGAGTGTCCGGTGCTTGTCGTGCGCCATGTGCCCATCGGACCCTATTGTCGGGTACTGGCGGCGGTCGACTTCTTCCCGCATACCCAAGCCGTCTGCGATTGGGGCAAACAGATGGCCGGTGACGAACCGGTGCATGTGCTGCACGTGCTGGCGCCGCAAGATCAGGACGAACAGGCGAATGAGGGCATGCGTGCCATTGCCGGAAATTTGATGAGCAATCTGCAATCAGACCTGCCCTACGCAACAGATGTCCATATCGATGTCGGTTATCCGCCCGTCCTGATTTTGCATCATGCTGCCCACTGGAATACGGATTTGATCGTGCTGGGGCGGCATGGCCTGGGTGGGCTGGAGGCGTGTTTACTGGGCAGCGTGAGCAAGGATGTGGCGCAGGCTGCAAATTGCGACGTGTTGTTGGTGTACGCAGACTGACTCACCCAGTACTCGCGAAACGGCAGCACAAACCAAGGAGAGTGAGCAAATAAACGAGGGGGCGGCATGTGACCTGTCGGTCATTGCATGGCGCCCGGCCGCAGAGCGGCGTGCCCGCTACTCGGGCCGATTGCGCATGAAGTCCGCCGTCTTGAAGAAGGCGTGCTGCAGTTGCATCCGCAGGTCGTCTTCAAGCCCGACATCCTGCATGGCGCGCACCATGCAGCCCATCCATTGATCCCGCTCGCTGATGCCGATGGAAAAGGGCGCATGGCGGCGGCGCAGGATGGGCTGGCCGACGTGTTCGGCGAACAGTTTCGGTCCGCCCATCCACTCGCTCAAAAACCAGAACAGCTTGTTGCGCGATTCGCCCAGGTCCTGCGGGTGCAATTTGCGGATGCCGAAATAATCCGGGTCTTCGTCCATCAGGTCGTAGAAGCGGTCGACCAGTACGCGCACGCCTTGAGCCTCGCCAATGCGACCGTAGTGGGGGTTTGCGTTGACGATCTCAGGGTTCATGGTGACGGCCATCCTGGTTCGCGAAGGGGGCTGCTGGGTTTGCCGCAAGCGCCGATGGCGACACCTGCGGCAGGCGG
>Ga0208375_1000484_pt1 | contig 57721 bp, 47 predicted proteins | sample RifOxyD1_FD_184038 | JGI IMG/M metagenome (GOLD analysis project Ga0208375, IMG submission 184038) | Soil microbial communities from Rifle, Colorado - Rifle Oxygen_injection D1 (SPAdes) | ecosystem: Environmental > Terrestrial > Deep subsurface > Rock core/Sediment | place: Rifle, Colorado... | reverse complement strand
TACCGAACCGAAAACATGGGCCACCCCCGGATCATTGGCAATCACCCGTTTCGCCTCCCGCTCGACTTCGGAACGATCCAATTTCTTTTCAAGGATCGCGGCATCATTCAGATAAAAATTCAGATCATAAACCAAAGTCACCCATGAGCCTCGATCGGGCTTCCCGAACTTTTTTTCCAGCCGGGCTGAGACGGCTTCTGAAAGCTTCGTCTCGCTGATCCGACCCGCCGCGATCCGATGGGCCGCGAGCCATTCCGGACTTGTCGGACTGCCGTGATCAGCCGTCAGAACGATCACCACGTCTTTCAAGCCTCCGGGCGTGTTCTTGCGAACATAGTTCAGGAGTTTCGAAATGACTCGGTCTTCGGCAACCGTCAACTCTTCCATTTCGCGGCTGTTCGGGCCAAAAGCATGCGCCATGTAATCGTGTGTCGAAAAGCTCACGGCGAGAAGATCCGTTGCATTTCGCCGACCGAGTTTGAAGGCGTCCAAAGCGCGTTCGGCGGCGGTCTCCGTCAGCTCGAGCCCGACCGGCAGACTCGTGAAGTACTTCGCCCCAAAGGAGGATTCATGCGGAAATTTATTCCCGAAGGGCCATTTCGCCGTGATGTACGAGTAGAGATCATCGGCGGAATAGCCTGTACCCCGGCCTTCGGTTTTCCACACAAGTTTTTCACCGTGCCTGGCTTTGACCTCCTGGTTGAGCTGATCAAGCCAGCCGGGGAGCTTCTGCTCCGGAAGATAGAAACTGCTCGACGCCCACTGCCCGGTTTTCGCATCAAACCAGAACGTCAGGTCCGCGCGATGCCCCCCCATGAGGATGGCCGCCCGATCTTTCAGGGCGAGCGCCACGACCCGCGAGGGGAGTCCTGAATTTTTGAGTTCGTCACCGAGAGTCGTCGAGATCAGACTGCGAGGAGAGGTGCCCAGATGAGGCGAGCCCTCCGGAGCGCCGGGCGAAAGAATCGTGCGGTAGGCTGGATCCTCCATGCAATAGGCGCGTTCCCAGGTCTTTTCGCTGAACCAATAATTCGTGGGTATCCCTGACTGGTAGGGATAGGCGCCGGTCAGCACAGTCGAGTGCCCCGGCCCGGTCATGCTGTGTAAAATATCGTACTCACCTACGGGATAATACGCCCCTTCGTTCATCAAATAGCGAAAGCCGCCGACACTGCCGTCTTTGCCCTTCGAAGGCATGAAACGGCTTTCGAAGCGAAGCAGGTAATCAGCGCGGAATTGATCGATCACCAGGAAGAGAATGAGCTTCGGCCGCTTCGGCAACGCTTGGGCGGAAGTACATAGAAACGTTCCGAACGCGAGACAAAGGAAAGCGAGGACGGCGACTCTTTTCATAGAACCAAACCCTTTCGGACAAATCCTCTCAGCTGATTGCCTGAAAATCGACATCAAAGTTCAGCGCCAAAGCCCCCTTGCGTCCCGTGCCGGTCTGGGTCAAAACGGTGACATGAAACTCTTAAGCTGGAACGTGAACGGCATCCGAGCGGCGCAGCGCGGCGGTTTCCTCGACTGGTTTGCTGATCAAAACGCGGACATTGTCTGCGTTCAGGAGATCAAAGCTTTTCCTGAACAGCTCGACGAAGATCTTCGCAACCCGATGGGCTATCATTCCTATTGGCATCCGGCCACCAAAGCCGGCTACAGTGGTTTGGCGCTTTTCTCCCGTCACGAGCCTCTCGAGGTGTTGATCGACACCGGTCACCCCGAAATCGACAGCGAAGGGCGCATTCTTCTCGCTGAGTACCCGGACTTTACCGTGGTCAACACCTACTTTCCGAACAGCCAGCATGATCACGCGCGCCTGCCGTACAAGCTTTCGTTTTGCGAGAAGTTCCTGAACCTTGCCAACGAACTTCGGGACCGCGGCAAGCCGTTGATCATTTGCGGCGACTTCAATATCGCTCACAAGGAAATCGACTTGAAAAATCCGAAAGCGAACGAAAATAATGCCGGATTTTTGCCGGAAGAGCGTGCCTGGATGGACCGTTTTCTTCAAAACGGCTACGTCGACGGCTTTCGTTATTTCACTCCCGATCCCGGCCATTACACTTGGTGGAGTTACCGTCCCGGAGTGCGCGCCAAGAACATCGGATGGCGTTTGGATTACTTCACGATCAACGCGGATTCCGCGGATCGCCTCAAACGGGTGGAACACCAACCGACGGTGAAGGGCTCGGACCACTGTCCGGTTCTGCTGGAACTGAAAAACTAGTCCGCCGCTGAAGGCAGAGTTCTTCCTCCTCGATCCGGATTTTGAGCGCATGAACGACGGCATCTGGGAGCCGGGTTCCCGGTCGTGTGAGCGCCGTTAGGCGATCGGCAATTTCAAGGCGCTTTCCCTGTTCGCAAAATTCCGGAAAAAGACGCCAGGTAAACTCAGCTTGAAAAGCCTCGTCCGCCGCGCCCTCCTCCTGGCCCGCGGCCCACGCTTCGAGCTTCGCGAGGTAGGCATTCGGGAACTCCGGCAGTCCTTCAGTCCGGAGATGGCGAACGGCTTGCCTGAGTTCGGGCGGACTGAGCGGAGCCTCCGCGAAGAGCGATCCAACTGCAGCCGGAACGGGAACCGGCAAATCCGGCTTCAGTATCCGCTCAAGCCATAGTCTCCGAATTTTTTCGTCCGGGAGCTGCACCTCGGCCGCAATAGCGGCGCGTCTTCCGAAATCGCTCGAATCCTTCGCCAGTTCGTCGCCAATCCACTTTCGTGCTTCGGGGTCTCCCGCTCGCGCCAGCACTCCCAGCAATTCCCAGCGGATCTTCTGGTGCGCTTGCAAGCGTGGTTCAAATCCGGGAAGAAGAGCCCTTCCTGTCAAAAGAGCTTTGATCCATCGGACCGAATCAGGCCCTGAGGCGTTCTGCGTGAATTTCTGCAACAGCACCGCCTGAAGCCCCGTTTGTGCAGCCGCGCTGGCGAGCCGTCTTCTGATGAAGGCTTCTAGCCGCTCCTGATCCTTCGCCCGCCGGGTTCCCGAAAGAAATCGCAAACCCGCAATCGCGTTTTCCAAGACGCCCGAAACGATTTCGGCCTGATTTTCATTCTTGAGGTGCTGGATCACGAGCTCCTGATACCGCAGGGCCCGAAGCTCCCCGCCTAAAACACCGTCCCAAAGAGCACCCCAAACAAGGCGGCGAGAGAGGGGTGCCTCAAATCGATTCAAGAAGCGACTCGCGCGCTCCATATCGGTGCCATCCAGCGTGACTTTAACGTAGTCGTGATCTCCGTGATTCAAGAGAACGAAATCCGGGCAAGGCGTTCCGATCGCGGCGGCAACTGAGGTTTCGGGACCAGAATAGAGCGCCTGAATCGTTTCACGAGGCTTGAGTTTCCCAGTCCCGTCCATGTCATAAAGAGCGATTTCCATTCGATGCTGCCGTCGCGTTGCCGATAACTTCTTTCGGCCTGAGACCCTTTCACTCGCGTTGAGCGGCTCGGCGCCGGGCTGAAGGATTTGAAAAACCGAAATAAGCGGAAGCCTCGGCTCCGATTTGCGCTTTCTTCGCCTCGCGCGAGCGGCGGCCTCGTTTGGAAGCACGGGCGGTTTCGGAATCTCGCAAGCCCAATTCAAGCGGACGTGATCGACGCCGCTCTTTTGGAGCCAGGACTTCTGCCACTGGATCATATCCATCCCGGAGGCTTGCGAAAACATCTTCATGAAATCGGCGGCCGTGGTGCTCCGGAGAGCGTATTTCTGAAAATACCGCTGAACACCTTCGCGAAAATCATCCTCACCGAGAAAAAAGCGGAGTTCTTTCAGCAATGCCGCGCCCTTCAAAGAGCTGAGCGATCGCAGATCCGGAGACTCGTAATCAGCATCCGAAACAGCCATCTCGACCGGATGTGCGACCGTGCTCTGGTCGTAATTATACGCCGGGACCTTCACATTTTCGAAAAACGACAGCCATATTCCCTGGTACTGGAAGACCTCATCGAGAGCCCAGGCCGACATGAAAATCGCGAAGCTCTCATTGAGCCATTGGGCGTTCCACCAGCGCACGCTGACAAGGCTCCCGAACCAGGATTGGGCAAGTTCGTGGAGGATCAGACGAACGCGATCCCGGAGATGTGTTTCGCTGGGTCGCGTTTCAAGCATCCACTTTTCGGAATACAGAGTCGCCGCCGCGCTCTCGATCGCGCCCTGCGCGAGACCAGGGGCGATGATCTGATCGTATTTCGCGTAGGGATACGGATAGCCCAGCTGAACGCTGAAAAAGTCGAGCCCTTTTTCGGCGGCTTCGAACCAGGGCCCCTTTTCCACGCGGGGCGCTACGGATTTGCGGGCGAAGAGCCTCAACGGGATTCCGCTCGAGTTCGATTCCCATTTCGCGTACGGCCCGGCATGAAGCGCGAAAAGATGGGGGCTCAAACGCGGCGACGGAGGGAAAGCCCAGCTCTTCCTGCTGTCCACGGATGCGACATCCCGTTCCAGGGTATTTGCGATGACCGTCCAGTGCTGGGGCGCTTCAACGGTCAATTCGAACGAAGCTTTCAAATCCGGCTGGTCAAAACAGGGAAACACGTCATGAGCACCGAACGGCTTGAGATTGGAAAAAAGATAAACTTGCCGGTCAGCCGTATCCACGAACCGGGACAGCCCGTGTCCCTGACCGCGGCCGACCTGAGCGGAACTCTCGGCATAAGGGTGCGCGAAGGACACTTCGATCCGGTTCGAACCGAGTTGGAGTTCGTCCAAGTCAAAATAGATTCTGTGGCCGTCATAGCGTTCGCGACTGATCTCATTTTCCGCCAGTACCCTTGAATTGTTGAAGTTGAGACTGCGAACCCGCCCCCCTTCGAAATCGAGAAAAATGCCGCGCGCAGCCCCCTTCGGCGGAATCCTCAGCTCGAACTGAATCACCGCGCGACCTTCGAATTCGGGCGCAGACCCGTCCAGATCAAACCAAAGCTGATAGGAGACCTGTGAGACGTGCTTCGCGCGGGAAACCGCGTCTTCGCGTTTCAGCGAGACACGATCCGCCTTTCCCCGGGAAGCCGGACGCCCACGTTCGTTTTGCGAAATCGTCGTTGCGCACGCAGCAAGGGCAAGGAGAGCCGCGATTCGAACCAGTTTTGACGCAACCATCACTCCCGCTCCGCCACCTGCTCCACGGCAATCCCGACCGATTTCAAAAGTTCGATCGAATCGCGGACCCGGTAGTCTTCGCCATAATATATTGCTTTGACGTTCCCCAGATTGATTAAACGCTTGGCACAAGCGACACACGGAAGATGAGTCACGAAAACAAATTTTTCGATCGAACGAGGCGCATCACAATTGATGACGGCATTTTCTTCGGAATGAAGACAGCCACAATTGCCGGGTTCAGGCCGATCACAACCGTTTTTTAACCCAGTCGCGTTCCCGTTGTACCCAACGGCAAGCACTTTTCTAAAATCGGTACTCGTCACCACGGTCCCGACCTGCAACCGATAACAGGTCGAGCGGGCGGCCAACGTTTTGGCCAGTTGAAGATAAATCATCTTGAAACTGGGACGTTTCCGCTCTTGTTGAGGTGCTGTATCTGACGTCACTTCGAGGCTCCTTCGGGCTGAACAGCCGAATCACCAGGTGCGGAACCGGCCGACGTGCCCGAAGCCCCCACCTGAACAAAAGAAAGGTAGTAGGCAAGCTCTTGAATAGACTCGTGAATATCATCCACGGCACGATGAGAGTTCTTTTTCTGGAACGCTAATCCGAATTTCTCACGAAAGATTTCTTTGAAAGAGCTGACATCAATCAACCGGTAATGGAGCCGTTTAGCCAGCTCCGGCAGGTAGCGATCAATGAAACGCCTGTCGTTACTCACGGAGTTCCCAACGAGCACAATCTGATCCCGCGCCGAGTAATGGCGCCCAATCAATTCCAGCACTTCCTTTTCGACAACTCCAAGAGGAGTGCCGGCCGGAACGGCTGCCGTGAGACCGCTTTCGCCATGGGTTTTCTTGCACCAATCATTCATTCCTGCCAAGACTTCCGGTGGCTGAAGGACGACTCGGTGGTACTCCTCCAGAGGCTTCAACTCGAGATCCGTGACGACGATCGCGAGTTCCAGAATGGAATCCACGGTGTCATCGAGGCCGGTCATCTCAAGGTCGATCCAGAAAAGGGGGCGTTTCTTCATAACGTAAATTTAGGGTTTAGTTGATTATGGCCCCAGCGTCAATTTCTGGCTACTGTGATCGGAACCGATCGGGTCGATTCGAGCTGCCTAACCGCAAAAAGCACTTGATAAAAACTGTCATTCTTGGTTAGAAACGACGTCTATATTATTGACCACGATTCTGCTGGTCGCCGGGCTGACCGGGATCGCATATTATTGCACCTGTTTTGTACTTAAGGAGACTCTTCAAATGGCGGTTTCGAATGTTGTTCCAATGGATAAAGTTCGCAATATCGGGATCTCTGCCCACATCGACTCGGGCAAGACCACTCTTTCCGAACGCGTCCTCTTCTATACGAAAAAGATTCATGCGATTCACGAGGTCAAGGGCAAGGACCAGGTCGGCGCGACGATGGACTTCATGGACCTCGAACGTGAAAAGGGCATCACCATTCAATCGGCCGCCACGTACTGCATGTGGAAGGGCTACAACGTCAATTTGATCGACACTCCCGGCCACGTCGACTTCACGATCGAAGTGGAGCGCGCGCTCCGCGTTCTGGACGGCGCCGTGCTCGTTCTTTGCTCGGTCGCAGGCGTTCAGTCGCAGTCGATCACGGTCGACCGCCAGATGAAACGCTACAAAATTCCGCGCATCACGTTCATCAATAAAATGGACCGCGCGGGCGCGAATCCTTTCCGCGGTCTGAAGATGCTTCGCGAGAAGCTCGGCCACAATGCTCATCTCATTAATTATCCGATCGGCGCCGAAGACCAGTTCAAGGGTTGCGTCGACCTCGTCAACATGCGCGCCTATTACTTCGACGGCGACAACGGCGAAAATATCCGTGAGGAAGACGTCCCGGCCGAGATCATGGGCGAATGCAAGAAATACCGCGAGGAGCTGATCGCCGCCGTCGGTGAATTCGACGAAGTGATCGGTGAGAAATACCTGAACGGCACGGAACCGACGGTCGAGGAATTCCGAGCTGGCATCCGCAAAGCCACTCTTTCGCTCGGATTCATCCCGGTCATGGTCGGCTCAGCTTACAAAAACAAGGGCGTACAGCTCCTTCTGGACGCGGTCACCTATTACCTGCCGAACCCAACCGAATCCGAGAACATCGGACTCGACCAGCACAATAACGAGGCGAAGGTCATTCTGAAGTCCGATCCGGCACTTCCGTTCGTCGGTTTGGCGTTTAAACTGGACGAAGGCCGCTACGGGCAGCTGACCTACATGCGCGTTTACCAGGGCAGGGTAAGAAAAGGCGACGTCATCTTTAATTCGGCAAATGACAAGAAGGTCAAAGTCCCGCGTCTCGTGCAAATGCACGCCGACGAAATGCATGACATCGAAGAAGCACGGGCCGGCGATATCGTCGCTTTATTCGGCGTTGATTGCGCCTCCGGCGACACGTTCACCGATGGAACCATCAAGTACACGATGACTTCGATGTACGTTCCGAACGCGGTTATTTCGCTCGCCATCGCGCCGAAGGACAAAACAGGTCAGGCGAACTTCTCAAAAGCCCTGAACAAGTTCACGAAGGAAGACCCGACTCTCCGCGTGCATCGCGATGAAGAATCCGGTCAGACCATCATCAGCGGAATGGGCGAACTCCACCTCGAAATTTACTGTGAACGCGTCAAACGCGAATACAATTGCGAATGCGTTGTCGGTAAGCCACAGGTCGCATTCCGTGAAACGATCACCCGCCGTGGCGATTTTAACTACCTCCACAAGAAGCAAACCGGTGGTTCAGGCCAGTACGCCAAAGTCATCGGCCACCTCGAACCGCTGCCATCCGATGCCGCGATGACCTTCGAGTTCGTCGACGAGATCGTGGGCGGCTCGATTCCGCGTGAGTTCATCCCGGCCTGCGATAAGGGCTTTCAGGAAGCCATCAAGGAAGGCCGCCTGATCGGCTTTCCGATTGTCGGCGTGCGCGCGACGATCACCGATGGTGACAGCCATGACGTCGACTCTTCCGAGCAGGCGTTCAAAACCGCCGCGCTGATGGGCTTCCGGGAAGCCTATGAAAAGGCCGGACCGGTTGTGCTCGAACCCATCATGAAGCTTGAGACTTCCGCCCCTGAGGAGTTCCAGGGTTCCGTAATGGGACAGATCAATCAGCGCCGCGGCATCATCGTCAATAGCCAGACCAATGAAGGCTATGCGGTTATCGAAGCCGAAGTGCCACTGAGCGAAATGTTCGGGTATTCAACCGACCTTCGTTCGGCGACGCAAGGAAAAGGCGAGTTCACAATGGAATTCTTGAAGTACTCAGCCGTTCCTCGCAACATCCAAGAAGAGATGGTAAAGAAACATCAGGAGAAGAAAGCAAAAGAAGGCAAGTAAGTCTTCCCAATTGACTGGCCCAATTGACTGGCGCATTGAGTTCAGGCCCCAGACAGGAGTTTTCGAATGCAGAGCATTATCACGTTGGTTCACGTTATCGCGTGTGTCCTTCTCGTATTGGTGGTTTTGATCCAATCCGGCAAAGGCGCTGAAATCAGCGCTTCGTTTAGCGGCTCCAGCCAAACGGTGTTCGGAAGCTCCGGAGGCGCGAATTTCTTCACCCGCTTTACGGCCGGGACAGCCACGATCTTCATGATTACTTCGCTCGCCCTGACCGTCATTGGCGGACAAGCGCGAAAAAGCATTTTCGAAGGCCAGACGGCTCCGCAGGGCACGACAACCCCGGCACCACTTGCGCCCGGTGCTAAAGCGCCCACTCCGGCAGCTCCGAACCAACCGGCAGCTCCTGCGACGCCTCAGGCGCCCGGAGTACCCGCCGGCAAGTAGTCCGACTGAGGCCGTGCGCCCATTTCACGGGAAGGAAGCCGCTCAATCCTGCGACAAGCAACAAATCGTTGCAATTGTCCTTTTTCGCCCTCGCGGCAGGACCGAACGGCGCACAAAGATCGGCTGTATTGAGCGATATTGTTCCTGAGAACCCCAAGCGCTCCCGGTCACGCGGCACGCAAATGGCTAGTACTGAGGCGAAATGCGCGTCGCTCTGATTTCACCCCTGTTTGAAAGTGTGCCGCCGAAGCTCTATGGCGGGACTGAACGGGTTGTTTACAACCTCTGCAGAGGCCTCACGGAGTCCAACATCGAAGTCACCCTTTTCGCATCGGCGGATTCGGTAACCGAAGGCAAGCTCGTTCCTGTGATAGATGAAGCCCTGCGGCTGCGGACCCCTCCCGTCGACGAACCGAGTTTTCACGTTTTCAGAATGCTGTCCATGATTGCTCAACGCGCTCACGAATTCGACGTCATTCATAACCACAACGATTATTGGATGCTTCCACTTACTGAAATGACCCGAACGCCCGTGGTGACGACACTTCATGGACGACTGGATCTTCCGGATCTCAAACACGTCCTTTCCGGTTTTCCGAAAGCGCAATACGTCTCGATCAGCGATTCGCAGCGACAGCCCGTTCCCGGGCTTCCCTGGGCTCGGACCATCCATCACGGAATCGACGTTCAGGCGCTCAAGTTTCACGAAAAACCAGGGAAATATCTCGCCTTTTTGGGACGAATTGATGCCGAGAAGCGGCCGGACTGGGCCATCGAAATCGCGAAACGCTCAGGAGTACCGCTCAAGATCGCCGCAAAGATTGAAGGAAAAAAGGGACAGGATTACTTCGACACGGCAATCAAACCACACATTGACGGAAAATTTATCGAATTTATCGGCGAAATCTCCGAAACCGAAAAATCTGAATTTCTCGGTCAGGCGCTCGCGCTTGCTTTCCCCATAGACTGGCCCGAGCCATTTGGCCTTGTGGTCATCGAATCACTCGCCTGCGGGACTCCAGTTCTGACCCGCCCATGTGGATCGATGCCCGAACTGCTTTGCGAAGGGGTCACAGGATTCTCTCATCTGGATGTCACGCTGCTGGCCGAACGGGTTCACGATCTTCCAAAGCTGAATCGAGCGAAATGCCGCGACTGGGTCCAGCAGCGATTCTCTCTCGAGCGGATGGCCGAGGATTACATACATGTCTACAGAAGAATCGCAGAACTCGCAGAACGGACGCGAACGGGAAAGACCTACGGCGCCGATAGTTATCGACGGAATTTCCTATATCCCGTCCAGCGTGTTGCTGACGGGGATTCCTAAGCTCAGCTTCAAGGATGATCGGGCTTTCGCGGTCGTCGATCCTTTGGGCGAGTCTCCGCGCCTGTACGCCTCCGCGTCGGAGTTGGGATTTTACTATAACGACACTCGATTTCTCTGCACCTGGGAAATGACGCTGAACGGCCTCGCGCCCGTTTCGCTGTCACGGGAAATCCGGTTTTCCGGAAACACAGTGGTGCTGTCGATGAGCAACCCGGACCTGCCGACCCTCGGGGGCAAAGGGCGAATAAGGCGCGACACCTTCCTGATCCGAAGAGTGATGAGCTTCTTCGAAGACACGCTTTTCGAAACAGTGGAGATCAAGAATTTCAGCGATCAGGATCATTCTCTCCAGATCGAGCTCTGGGCTGGGAGCGTTTTCGAGGACGTCTTCGAGGTTCGCGGCTATTCCCGCCAAAAACGCGGAAGAATGCTGCCCGCCGAGGATTCCGTGACTGACGGAAGCCGAGTCACGTCCCTCAGCTATGAAGGTCTTGACGCGCGGATCAGACGGACCGTCATTCACCGCCTTTTCGAAGTCGAAAAAATCCGTCTTTCGCCCACTCTCGTCGGGCACTTCACCCGGATTTCTGTACCGGGGAAGCAAACGGTCACGCTGAAGTCCGTGGTTTCCTTCGATCGCGTTTCGGACTGTAAGCTCCACGGTCGTGATTTCCAAACCATGACTTTACCGGAAAAAATGGCACTCCTCTCCAGAGGTTACCTGATCAACCCCCTCGTTCCACTCACGATTCATTCGGATCATGCGATTCTGAACCGGTCCATTGAACTGGCTCGTCGCGATATTTTCACGCTGCTGACGCAGGAAGAGCCGAATGTCTTTTACCCTTATGCCGGCATCCCCTGGTTTTCCGCCCCGTTCGGCCGCGACGGGATGATCACGGCCTACCAGCTCCTGCCCTGGTACCCGAAGCTTGCGAAAGGCGTTCTTGATTACGCGTTCGCGAGCCTTGGCGCGAAGGACGACCCCTTCACGGACGAGCAACCCGGAAAAGTTTTTCATGAAAAACGCCGCGGCGAGATGAGCAACACACGCGAAGTACCCTTTATTCCCTACTATGGTTCCGTTGATTCCACTCCGCTCTGCCTCATTCTTCTCCATGAATACGTCCGATGGACGATGGACCTCGAGAGCCTCCGCGCATGGTGGCCTTATGCAATGCGTGCGCTTGAATGGCTGGAAAACACGTCCAGGGACGATCCGTACGGCTTCATTGGTTATCAAAAGAGATCACCGACCGGACTCGACAACCAGGGGTGGAAAGACTCTTCTGATTCCATCATGCACCAGAACGGACAGCTTGCGACGACACCCATTCGGCTTTGCGAAGTTCAGGGATACGTCTTTCGCGCGCGAATGAGTATGTCGGGACTCGCGCGACTTCTCGGTTACCATGATCTCGCCGCGCGACTCAGGATGGACGCTGTCAGCTTTCGGGTCCGGTTCCAGGAAAAATTCTGGGACTACGAACGCGAATTCATTTATCTCGCGCTCGACGGGAAAGACCGCCCCTGTGCCGTGAAGTCCTCGAACATGGGGCATTGTCTCTGGTCGGAAATACTGACGCAGGCTCAGGCCGGCTCTGTCGCGAATCACCTGCTCTCCGAGTCGATGTTCAGCGGTTACGGGGTAAGAACCCTGGCTGATACTGAAGTGGCTTACAACCCACTCAGCTATCACAACGGCTCGGTCTGGCCACATGACGTCTCACTCATCATGGAAGGAATGAGAGTCTACGGACACACCTCCGAGCTCGAAAAACTGGCCCTTGGGATGATGGGAGTTCTCGAATCCAGCGATGATTTCAGACTGCCCGAATTGTTTTGCGGCTTTCGACGACGGGAGAATGCCCCTCCCGTTCCGTACCAGGTCGCGTGCAAGCCGCAAGCATGGGCGGCCGGATCGCTCTATCTCATGCTGAAGGCAATGACGGGTCTTTCAATGGATCTGGATCAAAACTACGTTGTCTTCAATTCCCCTCTTCTGACCCCGAAAGTGAACACGCTCGAGATCAAAGGCCTCCAATGCAGGGACTGGGAGATCGATCTGGTCCTCAGACGAAGCCGCGTCGGGACCACGGTCGACATAACCAGAAAAGTCGGAAATATCAGGGTGCTGACCGTGAAATAGACCAAATAGTGAAATTAGGCGAGCGTTACAGTCCGCAACCCCAATGAAGCACCTCGTCAAAACGACCCCAAATTTTCTGCAAAGGAATCGAAGCGAGTTGCTTCAAAATTTATTGCGGACTAAACTCGCTCAAGCATTTAAACCAAGGCAACGGAGGAACGTTCAATGTTGAAAATAGCAATTAACGGATTTGGCCGCATCGGGCGTCAGGTGATCAGCGCGATGGTAGAAAAAGGCGTGTGGGGAACAGAAGCCACTGTGGTCGCAGTGGTGGACGTTTCCACGGATGCCAACTACTTTGCTTATCAGCTGAAGTACGATTCGGTTCACGGTCGTTTTAAGGGAGAACTCAGCACCGACAAGAGCACTCCGGACCGGAAGGAAAACGACGTTCTGGTCGTCAACGGCCAGAAAGTTCAGTGCCTGCCCGCCGCGAAGGATCTTTCGCTCCTTCCCTGGAAAGCGATGGGCGTCGATCTCGTAATCGAATCGACCGGACTTTTCACGGAATCGGATTTGTGCCGCGGCCATCTCGCCGCCGGCGCCAAAAAAGTTCTCATTTCGGCCCCGGGCAAAGGCGTCGACGTCAAGACGATCGTCATGGGTGTAAACGATGAGGAATACAATCCAGCCAAACACCACATCGTTTCGAACGCTTCATGCACGACGAACTGCCTGGCTCCGGTGGTTCATGTCCTGATGAAAGAAGGAATCGGAATCGAAACAGGCCTGATGACCACGATTCACGCGTACACCGCGACTCAGAAAACCGTCGATGGTCCCTCGAAGAAGGACTGGCGCGGCGGTCGCGCGGCGGCCGTGAATATCATTCCGTCTTCGACGGGTGCCGCCAAGGCTGTCGGTGAATGTATCCCGGCCGTTAAAGGTAAGCTCACCGGAATGGCCTTCCGCGTTCCGACGCCGAACGTTTCGTGCGTGGATCTCACGTTCCGCGCGAGCCGCGACAGCTCGGTCGAGGAAATCGATAAACTCATGAAGAATGCGTCGCAAACCTACATGAAAGACATTCTTGGCGTCTCGACCGAGGAACTCGTCTCGACGGACTTCGTTCATGACAATCGGTCCTCGATTTACGATTCCAAGGCGACCCTCGAGAACAATCTCAAGGGTGAAAAACGCCTCTTCAAAGTCGTCTCCTGGTACGACAACGAATGGGGTTATTCATGCCGTTGCGTGGATCTCGCGATGAAAATGGGCCGGATGGGCGTCTCAAAAGGCGATAACATCAAAATCAGATCAATCGACGATCTTGAACTGAAGGGCAAGCGCGTGTTCATGCGCGTTGACTTCAACGTTCCGATGGAAAACGGAAAGATCACCGATGACTTCCGGATCACGTCCGCCCTGCCGACGATCAAGAAAGCGATGAATTCGGGCGCGAAGGTCATCCTCGCATCTCACCTCGGCCGTCCCGCCGAAAAGGGCTATGAAGCCGAGTTTTCGCTAAAACCGGTCGCGGACAGGCTCCAGGAACTCCTCGGCAAACCCGTGAAGTTCATGTCCGACTGCATCTCCGCTGAAACGAAGAGCGCGGTCGCGCAGTTGAAAGACGGAGAAGTCGCGTTGCTCGAAAATCTCCGTTTCTACCCGGGCGAAGCCGCGAACAGCGGATCCTTCGCCAAGGACCTCGCCTCGATGGCCGACCTGTACGTGAACGACGCGTTCGGGACCTCGCATCGCGATGCGGCCTCGATGACCGGCATTCCGGCGATTCTCAAGGGCGGCGTTGCCGGATACCTCGTTCAGAAGGAAGTCGACGTCATCAACAAGGCCCTCAAGAACCCGAGCCGTCCGTTTGTCGCGGTCCTAGGCGGAGCCAAGGTGAGTGACAAGATTTTCGTCATCAAGAATCTCTTGAGCCTTGTGGACGAAGTTCTCGTCGGCGGCGCCATGGCCTACACATTCATGAAGGCGTCCGGCATCGACGTGGGTTCCTCGAAGTACGAGACAGTCGTTGTCGATAAGAAAGGCAACGAAAAACCCGTGATGAAAATGGCCATCGAAATTCTTGAACTCGCCAAGGCAAAGGGCAAGAAGATCGTTCTCCCGATCGACCATGTTGTTACCCAAAAGGTGCAAGCTGGCTCGCCGACCAAAGTCGTCGATAAGATCGAAGAGGGCTGGATGGGCGTCGACATCGGCCCGAAGACGCGAGAACTCTACGCAAGGAAACTTGCGGAAGCGAAGACCGCGTTCTGGAACGGCCCGATGGGCGTATTCGAGATGAAGGGCTTCGACGAAGGCACCGCGATGATCGCGAAGACCTTCGCCGAGATCACCGGGCGTGGCGCGATGACGATCGTGGGCGGCGGAGATTCCGCCGCGGCGATTCGCCAGATGGGCTTCGACTCGAAGGTCACGCACGTTTCGACCGGCGGTGGCGCTTCCCTCGAAATGTTCGAGGGCAAGTTCCTCCCCGGCGTCGCGGCGCTGGATCTGAAGTAATCTAAAGTCGGGAGGGTCCGATGGGACCTCTCGAAAAGACTTCAATAACGGGCGGCTCGAAAGGGCTGCCCGTTTTTTTTGCGCAGCGGACCGGGTTCGCCAACCTTGCGGCTCAGGTCACCGGCTCAGGGGTAAGGGCGTGACGCCGAGATCCGTCCTTAGAACGAATGTCGGCGACGAGATTCCAAAAGCCCCGAGGGGGGCGGCCAAAATCCCGTTTTCTGCTTTTTTAGGAGTCGCCTCAAACATGGAATCCGTGCTGAGCGGCGTCCGGAGAAAGCCCATTTTCGCGAACGGCCCGACGATAAGCCGTTTATAGATACTAATCTCGACCCTCTCGCCGATCCGCTCCGACCTGACGAAAACGGGAGAATAGACTGATTCCAACGGCCCACGAAATTCAATTCGAAATTGCCCGGACCCCGAGGTGACGACGCGTACGTCTTTCAAAAGCTCGTTCGAGCAGAGTCTCACCGCATAAAGCTGCGACACGGCGATCGCCAGAATTGCGATCAGAACGACGATGACGCCGATTGCCTGGGCCAATATTTTACTCAGCCGCATCCCCATTCTTAAAGGACGTCAGGTCAGCGCCTTCACGCCCCCCGCGAGCAGCGCCAGATAACTTTCCGGCTTAAGGCTCGCGCCGCCCACGAGCGCGCCATCCACGTTCGCGCAGGCAAGAAGTGACTCGACGTTTTCGGGTGTCACGCTTCCTCCGTAGAGGATCGGCGTCTTGCCGGCGGCATCCTTGCCGAAATGCTGGTTCAGATACTTGCGCACGATTTGGTGCGCTTCTTCAGCCTGACCCGGCGTCGCGGTCAGGCCGGTTCCGATCGCCCAAACGGGTTCGTAAGCGATGACCAGCTTGCCATCCAAGTAGGCTGCCGCGCCTTGCCCTGCTTTCGGGAAAGCGCCGGCGAGCTGACGTTCAAGCACTTCGCCTGTTTTGCCGGCTTCGCGCTCGGCACGCGTTTCGCCGACGCAAAGGATCACGCGAAAACCCTGCGCGAGCAGGCTCTCCGAACGCTTGCGGACCGTCTCGTCGGTTTCATTGAAATATTGCCGGCGTTCAGAATGCCCCACGAGCGCCCAACTGATGCCGATTTCCTGGACCATGGGACCGGAAATCTCGCCCGTAAAAGCGCCATTCTTCTCCCAGTGGACGTTCTGCGCGGCCACGGTTATGGGAAACGGCATCCCCTTCGAGAGCTGCACGGCGTGTTCGAGGCTGAGCGCGGGCGGAATCACGCAGGCCTGAAGCCTGCCGCTTTGAAACAGTGTCTGTCCGGAAGCCGGAATCACCTGCGGCGCGCGCGCCTTCACGTCGGAGAAAAACTTCTCCGTTGCCGCCCGGGGGTGGTTCATTTTCCAATTGCCCGCGATTAGAATCCCTCTCTCTTTTGCCATAATCAAAGTTTCCTCTGGATTTGTTGTTGCCGAGTTTGTTTCAGAATATCGATCCCGGGCAAGCCGTGCCCCTCGAGGTACTCAAGAACGGCGCCACCGCCCGTCGACAAATGCTCGAACTTCGAAGCCACACCGGATTCCTTCACCGCCGAAACCGTGTCGCCGCCACCCACTACCTTCACGGCGTCGAGTTCGGAAAGAAATTTGGCGATTTCAAACGTTCCCCTGGCGTACTCGGACTTTTCGAACCAGCCGAGCGGTCCATTCCAAAACACGGTCTTGGCGCGGGAGAGCAGCTCCTCAAACTCCTTAATCGTCTTATCGCCGATGTCAAAACCCTGATTGGTGTCGGATGGAATGAGTAAGGCCATTTCGCGTTTCTTTGCATCGCGAAGAACCGCTTTTGCCGCCTCAATATCAGCCGGTTTCGGCTGTTTCGCGTTCGACGGAATGGCGCGTCCTTCGGCTGCCCAGAAGGCATGCCCCATGGCTCCGCCGATCACGATCCCGTCCACGCGCCTCATCAACGATTCGATCGTCTTGATCTTGTCGGTTACCTTGGCGCCGCCCAGAATCGCGATAAACGGCTTCTTCGGAGAATGAAGGAGCGGGTCGAGATACTTCAATTCTTTTTCGATCAACAGACCGATGCCCTTTTCCGCGAGAAGCAGAGGGACCCCATAGGTCGAGGCATGCTTACGATGAGCGGTGCCGAACGCATCCGTCACGTAGACCTGGCAGAGACGGGCCAAACGTCCGGCAAAACCAGGATCGTTGGCTTCCTCTTCAGCATGGAAGCGGAGGTTTTCGAGCAACATGATCTGGCCGTTTTTTAGGCTCTTCGCCATGAGCTCGATCCCGTCACCGACGCAGTCGTCGGCAAGCAGAATTTCCTGCCCTAGAATCTCGTGGAGCCGCTCCGCGACCGGTGCCATCGAGAATGCTTTTTTCTTTTTTCCGTCAGGGCGACCGAGATGGGAGCCAAGGATCACCTTGGCTCCCGTCTCAATCGCGTATTTAATGGTAGGCAGCGACTCCTGGATACGATTGTCATCTTCAACATGACAAACGCCGTTCGCGTCGGGCTCGCTGAGAGGGACATTAAAATCCACTCTCATGAACACTTGCTTTCCCGTAATATCGAGATCCCGAATACTCTTGATCGAAGTCGCTGTTTCGGCCATTTCCTTACAGCCCTTTTCGAGCCATGAAAGCCGTCAGATCCAACATCCGCGCCGAGAATCCCGTCTCGTTGTCATACCAAGACAGTACTTTCACGAGATTGCCGTTGATGACCAGCGTCTGGTCAGCGTCAATCGTCGAGCTCTCGGTGCTTCCGTTGAAATCGATCGAAACCAGCGGTGCCGTGGAAAAGCCGAGAACGCCCTTCATCGAGCCTTCAGCGGCTTTCTTGAACGTCGCATTGATTTCTTCCTTGGTGGTCGACTTCTTCAGCTCACCGGTGAAGTCCACCAATGAAACGTTCGGAGTCGGAACGCGGACAGCCAAGCCATCGATCTTGCCCTTCAGCTGCGGGATAACAAGTCCCACGGCCTTAGCCGCACCCGTCGTGGTCGGAATCATCGACATGGCCGCGGCACGCGCGCGGCGCAGGTCCTTGTGAGGAAAGTCGAGCACGTTTTGATCGTTCGTGTAGCTGTGAACCGTCAACATCGTTCCCCGGACGATTCCGAAATTATCGTCGAGCACCTTACAAAGAGGAGCCAGGCAATTCGTCGTGCACGAGGCATTCGAAACAACGACGTGTTTGGAAGGATCGTACGTATTCTCGTTCACGCCTATGCAAAGAGTGGTGTCCGCGTCCTTGGAAGGAGCGGAAATGATGACTCTCTTTGCTCCGGCCTGAAGATGAAGCGCCGCCTTTTCCTTTTCGGTGAAAACGCCCGTGCACTCATGCACGAAACTTGCGCCCAAGCTTCCCCAGGGAAGCTTCGTGGGATCCTTCTCTGCCGTAATCTTGATCCGGCTGCGGCCGAGAATCATCGTGTCGCCTTCCATGCGAACATCGGTGTCCATCGTTCCGTGAACCGAATCGTATTTCAGCAGGTGAAGCATCTGCTCGGGCTTGCCGAGATCGTTGATGCCAACGATCTCAACATCGTCCCGCTTCGCAGCGAGTCGAGCAACAATGCGACCAATTCGACCAAAGCCATTAATTCCAATTTTTATAGTGTTTGCCATGTTCCCCAACATAGCCTCACCGAAAAATCGTTCCAACTAAAAAGTAATGGCAAAGAGCGCTATCTTCGGCTGTTTCGCGCCAAATTTTTAGCGGTAAAACGATCGACGTCAACGCTCAACTGAACGCGCTCATAGCCTTTCAGCCAAGAACCGATTTGCAGGACAGCGCGAGACGAATTCTCCCGGTTCCGGATCAGAACCGCTGGACTCTCAAGCTTGCGGAAACTGGCATTGCGGCAATTCATTTGTAACGTGATGGGTCTCAATCGGAGACCGTCCTGGAAGTTCCTCAACGTGCAGACCGCCTCGCAGGCCCGCCCGGACCGAATCTGCGCGATCCACTCCCTCCCGGTTTTTTGAACCCCGATGACGAATCTCCCCGCTTTCCGGCCCGAACCGAATTTCGCGGAAAAATACAGCCTTTCAGGTTCGACGCCACAGTGCGTTCCTGCCAGGCTGGAAATGGGAAGCAGTCCGAGGGAAATCGTCAAAACGAGGAACAGAGAAACCTTGAAGCATCGGTCTTCCATAACCACCTCTTCAGAATCATGTCGCGCCAGCATCATGCTGGGCGTGATCTAGGAGGATTCAAGAGTCATGCCGCGGTATGTTACGGATTATTCCAACAAAATAACTGGGACAGATCGACTCCGGGGTCATTAAGGTGACTGCTGCTCGCAAACAGTGCTGAAGGAAAGAGACCTGAGTTCATCCCGTTTTTTTAGAATGGCTTCGATGTCAAGCTTCGATCTGCGGACCAGCTCTTCCAGGCGACTTTCGGATACGATATCCCGGACATACTGCAGGATATGGTGGCATTCTTCTTTTGAAAGAGGAGGAATCGGAAGCCCTCCTCGTGGATCAAGCTGATTTTCGGCGATCAAATAACGATCACGACACTTCTCGACAAGGCTGCCCATCGCGGCAATCAGCTCGAGGGATCGTTCAATCAAGGCCGCGTTCATCTCAAGCGTGATTGCGTGAGAAATGGCGCGGTTCACCGTATGCCGAAAATGCACTCTCATGAAGGGTTTCTCGATCAGCCCGGAAACTCCCAGTTCCAGGGCGCGTACCGCATGATCTTTTTCCGCATATCCGGAGACAATGACCACCGGTTTTCCGATATTCCTCTTCCGAAGCTCCGTAATTAGCTCAATGCCGCTCATTCCGGGCATATTGATATCCGTCACAAAAAGATCGGGGACCTGATCGTCTGTGAGTGCGTTAAGGACATCCTGTGCACGCTCGAAGCACCGGACACGGTAACTATCCTTCAGGATGTCGGCGTAGCTTTCCGCAAGGTCAAACTCATCATCAATAATCCAGATTTCTTGACGGTCCATTTTGAATTCCAACTCTTGTTGTGTAGACGCACCGATCATATACGTCGAAACAGCAAGAATTTGGTTTAATTTTTATTAACTTGGCGGCCGGCCACAAGGGATCAGGGGAGGCAATCAAAAATATCAAGGAGTTCCCCGAAAATGACGAAACAGAAGAAGATGAGTGCTCCCGTTTCTTCCAATAACGAGTCGCGATTCTGCGATCAGGCCAGCTACTCGGACCTGTTTTTCAGGCTCCTCGATACCGTATTACTGCTGGACTCTGAAACTTATCAAATTCTTGACATGAATGACGCAGGGGAAAAGCTTCTGAACTCGCCATTGGAAAAGGTTCAACAGAGCTCGCTGCTCGATTGGATATCCAAAGCAAATCCCGAAGGTCCCATCGAATTCGAAAAAAACCTCAGAGTGGCGAGACGCCGCTACTATCCGAGAGCGTGGCAAGCGGAACTCAGCGCACCAGAACGAACCATTCCGATCAGTGTTTCAGCTTGCATGCTCAAGCTCAGCACGGACCGCGAGGTGATTCAGGTCATTTTGCGGGATATCAGCAAGGAAACCGAAGCTCAGCAGAAAATCACCGAATACATCAATGAACTTGAACTCCTGAACCGCAAACTGGAAGCGCTCTCAACCACGGATGAAATGACAAAGCTCGCGAACTATCGTCATTTCCGTTCACAACTTCAACTCGAACATGCGCGCGCGCACCGCTACGCGGGTGTTTACGCGATCATCTTCTTCGACGTGGATAACTTCAAACATTATAACGACCGGAATGGTCACCCCGCCGGTGACGAGCTGCTCCGGGAACTCGGCGGCCTGATTAAAAGCAGCTGCCGTGATACCGACCTCCCGGCGAGGTATGGGGGCGAAGAGTTCGTGATCTTGTGCCCGGCCGTGGAATGGGAAAACGCGATGGTACTCGCCGAACGAGTTCGAAGAGCCGTGGAAACCCGCAGCTTTCCTTTCGGCGAGCACCAACCACTCGGAAAGCTGAGCGTCAGCGTAGGCGTGGCGAGCTATCCTCATGATGGAACTACCGCGGAAGAAATCATGGATGCCGCGGATAAATCGCTTTATCACTCCAAAGAATCCGGCCGAAATCGCACGACTGCGCATCATTCAATGGCAATGGCAATGGCAACGGCAACGGCAACGGCAACGGCAACGGCAACGGCAACGGCAACGTCGACGGCGAAAAAGCCTCCCGCTGAGGAAGCGGCGTAGCGCAATTCCACCCGCCTGTGTTAAGGTCCGAGTCATGGGTTTTGGCAAATTCGTCCGTTTGGCTGCTCTTGCCGCCATCCTCGCGGGATGCGGACAGGAGCGCCCGGAATCGCCGACGATTTCGGGTTCGAACTGCACTCCACAAACGGCGCAAATCGCCGTCTCCGATGGCTATTTGCAAAGGCTCTGTGGATGCCAGGAAGCCGCGAGTACTGTTGCGACGGCGAATGAGGTTCTCACGTGTTCGGTCCCTCGCGGCACAACCGTCTACTTTCACTATCAGTCGACGCTGTTAATGCATCAGATCGTCTCAAACGGAACACCCGGATTTCAAAGCAGCCCGTTGAGTGATCCGAAATCACCTTTGCTCATCAACTTTCATCCCGTACGCCTGGATGTAGTCGGGACCTACGGCTTTGAAGACGCTTTCAACTCAGCGATCGCGGGTCAAATTATCGTTTACTGAGTTCGCCTGCCCCGACGCATAGGAAAAATTTTCCCCGTTAAGACCGCCCACCTGATTCCGATAAATCCCATGTAGGCGCTTCGCGCTGATCCAAGGAGGGATAGCATGGGACACACGAATTCGAAAAAATGCCGCGGCAACACTGATTCAAAACAGGACAATACTGTCGAAGTTCTCTATCAGAAAATGGGAGATCGCTGGTTCGCGTTTTCACTGATCGGAGACGAGGTATTCGTCGGCTCGCTTCGCCAGGATGAGATCGACTGTCCCGACGTCCCCGTAGTCGAGGGCCCTCATCGCTACCGGGACCTGCAGTAGATGCCCTCTTCTCAAAAGAGCGCCGCCCCGAGTGACAAGAAAAAACTCGAGGTCCTGGCACAGAAGTCGGGCGAGCTTGCTCTGGAAAACCCGGAAAAGACCGCCAAGATTTTGACAGCCTGGCTGAACGAAAAATTTTTGAAAAGACCGCACAAAAAAAAGGCTGCCTAGCCGACCATTTCTATTTCGAAGGTCTGTGCTATCCTGGTTCCAGTTACAGTCGGCCGTTCGCCGACGAGAACAGGATACCAGATGCTTCGCTTAGCTCTCCCCGTACTGATTTTCAGCAACCTCTCTTTCGCCTCGATTGCCGACCCCGGCTCGACGGTCGAGCGGCGCCCCGCTGTTATCGAAGAAGCGACTGAGGTGAGCTCTGAAATGAACTCTGAAATGAACTCTGAAATGAGCCCTGAACTGAATCCTGAAGTGAGCGCCGAGTCTCGGCGGACTACAGGGGCCGCTGAAAGTAGCGAACAAGACGCGACTCCTGAAGGCGCTGAGGACTTGGAATCTTTTCCGATTTTGACCCTATAAGTAGAAGACCGTTACGTCACCGAGATCCTTGTGCGAATGCTCGGAGTAGAGTTCCAGGAATCTTACAAACTGCTGATAGGCGTTGTAAGAACCCGTCGTCTGATCAATTGAGCAGCCATATCGCATGAATGACGTATTGCGCTCAATCGCGGGTCGTGAGTTCTGGATTTTAACGTGGATCTCCAAGTACGTATCCTGGCTGAAATAGAGCCGCAGCGGCACCTCATTCAAGTCTTTCGGCCAGGGCCTCGCGGGGTCATAGGGAACCTGAAACGAGCAACCATGCTCGCTGATGTCAACGAGTTCGATGGGGCACATTTCAGAATTTCCGAGTACAGAGTACACACTCAGCAAATGCTTAAAGAAGATGCGCTCAGTCTTTCGGCGCTTCTCGTCTAAGCGCTGTGCGCGGACTTCATTGAAATCAATTACCCGCTCATTACCCTGCGCGTCGTTCCCTGGCTTCCCAAAGCGATGAGGCATATCCAAATCCTCCAAGGGACGTATCGGAAGCAAGTTGAAGGCCCTGAAGAAGTAAATTTTGCCCAGTACTTGGGATTCCGTCGAAGCGGACGTGCGTCCAACGCTAGCCCTGCAGGCCCGCCGCGGGAAAAGTAAGCACGAATAATCGAAGATGCCGCTAAACTACGGGCTGCTGCTCGATTTGTACGACATCGACGATGCCGTCGAGCATTTTCAGGAACGATGAAAACGCTCGATATGACTGACCATTTTTGTCCGAAAACGACGCCCCCACGCGCCGCACGCCTCCTCGATCATCCAACCGGGCGATTTCGACTGAAAGAGGCAGGTACAACGACTGGTTCAAATAAAGCCGCACATCGAGGTTGTCGCCGGTATTGACGTTGAAGTCGGCGTACGACTCCCCTTCGGTATCCAGCTCGAAGCCGATTCCCTCGTCGCTCAGATCACAAATCTGCAGTCGGTGAACTCCCTTTCGGGGGACCACCACGAAAATGGAAAAGGTGTCTAATATAGGCCGGCGTTTAGCCCTTCGTCGTTCCGTCGCTGTCCCTTTGGTCATAGCCCCTCTCTTCGCGGCATACCGTTTAACGTCGGGGTAATCCGCTCAGCTTGATCGATTTTGGCTTTGAGCGCCGTGATCGCGCCTTGAGCCTGCGAAATTGCCTCTCCTGCCTGAATGTCAAAGGAGCGAGAGACAACCGCGGTAAAATAAGTGTTGTGAAAACTATGAGCCCGTTCGACAGCTTGCCCGGCCTGCTGCGTCAACCGGTACAAAACACCGTAGAAAAAATCATCCTTCAATGACTTTTCCGTCCACGCAATAAAGGTCGTATTCATTTGTTTGGCGAAATCAGTCCAACTCTTATTATAGACCTGCCACGCTTTCCTCTTTTGAGGCGTTAACCTTCCTTTTCGTAGCTCGTCATATTTTTGAATGCTCTGCTTGAGCTGACTTTCGAGCGTGACGGCGAATTGCTTCACTTCGGAAAGCTCAGCGCCGGCCTTTTCCCGCAACTTGTCATGGAAAGCTTTCAGGCGTGCGGTGTAATCGGTATCTTTCTCACCGCCTAGAAAATAAGACTTCCACACCAGAAGCTTACGCCCTTTTGGAATACTCGGTGAAAGCCCGAGCGTGATCTTGTCAGGTTCCGGTGCCTGCGAACCGACAAGGATCGGATTGATCTCCGGGGATTGGGTTTCGCTCTCAACGGCGAAGACCAGGTACTGACCGCGTGGCATCGGTTTCCCGGCAAATCGGAATTCCGGCGTCGTCCCGAGTTTTTTAAGCACCGTCACTTCCCGCTTTTCCAAGTAAGAAAGCTGATTCAACAAGGTGTCAGGAACACCTTCCACATAAACCTCAACCCTCGCGCCGTCCGGCAGATTAGAGGCGACGTAAAATTTCGGAGCAAGCAGATTCGCTCTCGACAAAGCCAATGCGAGCCTGGCGGCTCCCGGCAGGGCTTTCGTTCCTGCCGCGGCCCTCAACTCCGCGTAATCCTCCGCACTGACATCGTCAAGCGACCGGATAGGCGATATCCACTGCCCCAAGGTCGGAAATTTTTCGACAATCTGAAGGAGATAAGGCTGCGCGGTGTCGCTCGCTGTTTGCAGTGCGGCATTCAGGGCGGGCGACCTCAAAACTTCATTAAAGTACCCTTTCTTGAACGCGAAACCCAGGGCGCCACCGAAAACTCCGATAATTAAGGTGAAGACGGCCAGCTTGAATACGACGGAGAAAAAACGTCCGAAGAAACCCTTCACGGCAGCCTTGCGCTCAACTTGCCGGACCTTTGCAAACTCCTGAAGATCTGCATCTCCACCAGGCGTCCGCTCGAGCATAACAGGCGCCGGCGCTTCCATGTGGTGAGCGACGGGCGTGGGGCGAGGCTCGAGCTGAACCATGAGAGGGGCCGTCGGCTCAAGCGGCTGCATCGGCATGGCTGGCTGAGACGGCGTGGTCAGGGTGGCAGCCTGTTCTGGAGTGGCCTGTTCCGGAATTCCCTGTTCCGCCGTCACGGGCTCGGGAGTCGCCAACTGGAACGGATTTACCGGCTGGCTGTTCGCGTTTTGCACGGCAAACGGATTCATCGCAAGTGATGGGGATGTTTCATGCGTAAAAACGTTTTCGGTGCTCGATTTTTCTACTACCGGAGCCTGAACTGGCTCAAGTGGTGGTGGGGCGACCGGGCTCTGGGTTTTAACGAGGGCCTCGAATTGCGGTACTTCGCTCATCAGCTTCCAGTCCGCCATCCCCTCACTCCAAACGTGATTGGATGCCGTGACCTGGCGTTCCGTCATCTTCGCTTGGATTTCAGCGAGAGAAAACGGACCCTCGTGATGATCGCCCATGTATACGAACCATTTTTTATCTTCGTAGCCGTCCATGTCTCGATTTTCCCGTATTAGCAGTGTACGGGAAATATTCTGCCGAATCAAATCAATGGTTCGTCAAGTCAGCGCGCGAGAGGCGCCGGCCGGCACCGGCGACGCTTCCATGCCCGTCAGACCTTTTTCGGTCTGTTCAGCATCTCGAAAAGACGCTGATCAATGTACTTTCCTGATTCCTCCAGGAGCGCTTTCGCCCGCTCAATGAGAGCTGAGCATCTTTCCTTCATTTCCTTTACGTACTCCTGGTCAGAAATATCCTTCAGGTTGATCACCACATTCCAGATGCCGCCTCGCACCCCGACAAAGGCGGCCTGAACGCCGACCGCGGCATCCGTCATTGAATTCGGATTTCCGATGGCGGCGACCTCCCGGGCGAGCTTCATGGCCTCGAAACTCCACTCGGCGGTACGCCACGGAACATCGATTGCGATTTTCAACCCCTCCTGCATCCTGGTCTGGCGAATTGCTTTCTCTTCCGACGTCGTCTGCGGGAGTCTGCGAGCCTCCATGAATGCATTGAACGCATTGGTATCGTCATCAACCGCTCGGATGAGCTGATCCTTCAAAAGCTGGGCACGTTCGGCTATCGCCGCCAATGCGCCGTCACGTGACTCGGTCCCCTCTTTGCCGTAAGTCAGATTCGCGACCATCGAGGTGAGCGCTGCGCCGAGGGAACCAGCCAGGGCGGCTATGGAACCCCCTCCCGGCGCCGGCGTATCGCGCGAAACCTCGTCCGTGAAATCGTAAACGGTTTTCCTGACCAGAGCCTGTTCGGCAACGACCGGCAAACCGATGACCTTCGCCGCGACATCAAACGGCGCCACATCGTTCAAGCCGAGCGAAAAGACTGCCGTGCGCAGGATATCACCGGCGGGCACGCCGACCGGTTTTCCTTGTTTCTGAAGGTAGTACCTCCCCGCGTCGAGAAGGGCTTGATACGGAATCAGGCCGACGACTTCGCTGCCGGTCACCACAAGTCCCCGTTCGTTGGCGAGGCGTCGCACTTCTTCGGTGACCAAATGAGGAGGGGTAACCTTGTAATTGGTAAGATTGATCGAGATCTGCGCCCTCTTGAACTCGTCGACATACCAGCCAATCGCTTTGCAGTCGCTGAATATCCCTGGTTTGTAAACGTTCTTGCCGACGACCCGCGGGGGCTCAAGCTCATTGTCCCTGAGCAACCGGTCAAGGTCATACCCGTGCGTCGCTTCACAGTGACCGCGCGTTTCGTCATAGGCTTTCCCGATGAATCCGCAGGTTCCGCACGGAAAAGAACCTTCGGCATAGGAAAGCTTTTTTCCTTTGAAGTAGAAAGGTGCGATATTCCCTGTTCGGGCGACTCGCCCCTTTTCGCGCAATTCGAATGCGATCTCGGTCGCGAGCTGCTTGTCATTTGAGTTCAACGTGATGTTGTAAGCAATGAGAAACTCGCGCGCACCGATGACAGTTGCGCCGGATTTCGCGTTGAATCGTGAAGGACCAAAATCCGGCTTCCATTCAGGATCGCGAAGTTTTCGTTCAAGCCCCTCATATTCGCCTCGCCTGACATTCGCGAGGTTGCGGCGTTCGGGACGGGTTGCAGCCCCCTCATATAAAAAGACCGGAATCTGAAGCTCACGCCCGACACGTTCCCCGACGCGCTGAGCGATTTCCGCGCAATCGCGAATCGTGACGCCTTCGACTGGAACAAAGGGACAAACATCAGTCGCACCGATCCGAGGGTGCGCGCCCTTGTGTTTCGACATGTCGAGAACCTGCGCGGCTTTCAGAATGCCTTGAAACGCGGCTTCGCCAACGACCTCAGGGCTTCCTATAAACGTAACGACCGTTCTGTTCGTATCCGCGCCCATCTCGACGCTCAGGAGCCGGATGCCCGCGACCGACTCGATCGCATCAGTGATCTGCTTGATCTTGGCAGGGTCGCGTCCTTCGGAAAAATTGGGAACACATTCGACGACTTTGTTGGATGGATTCATTGGCTTCTCTCCGCGGCTTCTCTCCGCAGGAACATCCTATTCACACCCATGGCGGACGCGCAACTTGTTTCCGGCACGCTATTCGCTTGAGAATCGGGTCCTTTGACCGGGGGAAAGATGTCGCGCCTCAAACAAATACTGTTTCTCTTCCAAATACTTCCGCTCTGCGCGTTTGGCGCATCGTCGAAAAATGAAACTTCGGTCGGATACCGCGTCAAAGGCGAAACCGGCGGCGCCGTGACGCTCATCAGCACGACTCAGCTCCCCGCTGCGGGGCTCTGGCTCGGGGTGACGCTCTATTCTCCGTCAGCTCAGAGCACCCATGGCGGAGCCGGGGCAGACCCGGCAAATAGCGTGGTCCTGGTTTATCCGCTCAAGGCCGGCAGAGCGATCACGGAAATCAGCGTTGAGCCGCGTTTCAGGAATGGAACTTTCGAGATGGCTGTATGGGGAAGACGAATCCCAAAGACCGGCTGCGCCGTCGACGATGAGGCCTGCCATAAACTGGGTTACCGGTTGACCGAAATGAAATCATACTCCTGGGGATACCTGACTCCTCTCTGAAGGCAAAAAAGGCATAAAGGAGGAAGAAAGCGAAAATGGACTCGAACAGACTGAACGAACTCGCAATCAACGACTCCGGATTGATTTTCGATCCGAGCACTGGAACAATATCCACCTGTAATCCCGTGGGGACGCTCATCATCCAGTCCCTCCGCCAAGGCAAAACACTGCTTGAAGTCCGGGATACCGTACTTGAAAAGTACGACGGGCAATCCGGCGTCGTCGAAAACGACATCATCGAATTCTGCCGTGAACTGAAAAAAATGGGATTCGTCGGCAATGATTAACGTCGCAGTGACTGGACTGAACGCGGCCGACTCTCCCGCCCCCGGCGTCCCGGTGATCCGGTGCCTTCGCGAGCACCCAAATTGGAACGGCCGCGTGATCGCGCTTGCCTATGACGCCCTCGAATCGGGAGTCCTAGATCGAAGCGTCGTGGACTCGGTCTACCTGATCCCTTATCCGAAAGCGGGTAAGACCGCGCTCCTGGAGCGACTGGTCGCGATCCATCAACGCGAGCAAATCGACGTGATCATCCCGAACCTCGATGCAGAACTCCTGAACTTCATAGCGCTGGAACCTGAGCTTTCGAAGCTCGGCATCAGGCTTTTCGTTCCTAACGAGGAGCAGTTCAAAGCAAGAATCAAGGCCAACCTGCCGCGTTTCTCGGAGCAAAACGGAATCCGAACTCCCCAGACCTCGCTGGTAACAAACCCGTCCAAACTCAACATTTCCGAAAGGGACCTGCCGATCGTCGTCAAGGGACTTTTCTACGAAGCGCACGTCGCTCATACCGTTCAAGAAGCTTTCAACCTGGTCCACAAAATCGCCGCGACCTGGGGCTATCCCGTTCTCCTGCAAAAATTCATCGATGGCGAAGAGTATAACGCCGCCGCGGTCGGCGACGGAACCGGCCGCATGGTGGGAATCGCCTGCATGAAAAAGCTCGTTTTCACCGAGAAAAGAAAAGGCTGGGCCTGCGTCAGCATTGAAAACGGCTCGCTCTTCGAGTTTTCAAAAAAGATCGTCCAAGCCTTGAAATGGAGAGGCGCGATCGAGATCGAGGCGATCTACTCGAAAAGCGAGGACACATTTCACATCATCGAGCTTAATCCAAGATTTCCCGCCTGGATCTACCTCGCAAAAGCATCCGGAGCGAATTTACCTTACACTTACCTGCAACTCGCACTGGGAGAGCCGATCAGCGAAATTCAGCGCTCCCGGGCCGGAGTCGTGTTCTCGAACTACACAACCAACCTCGTCACCGATCTTTCGTCGATCGGGAGTCTCTTCACGAGCGGAGAAGTGCATTATGAAAAGGCCGTATGAAAGCCCAACCATCTCCCGGCATCAAGGGGGAATCACGAATAAATTCGGAGTAGGCGTCTCGAACCGGTTTCAAAGCGAAATCGAAGGATTCCCGATTTCAAAACTATTGCAGGAATATGGAACCCCGCTGTTCGTCTATTCCGAGAAAACCCTGAAAAAGACCTATCGGGAGATGCTCGACGCCTTCTCCTTGCGATATCCAAAAACACGTCACGCCTGGAGCTATAAAACGAACTACCTCAAAGCCGTCTGCCGCAGTTTTCACCGCCTCGGATCGTGGGCCGAGGTGGTCTCCGGGATGGAATACGAGATGGCGCGGGCGAACGGAGTAGATCCGCGATTCATCGTCTTCAACGGACCGTACAAACCGTACCCGGTTCTCAAACGTGCCCTCGAGGACGGCGCGATCGTGAACCTGGACAGCCTGGACGAGTATTTTGAGGCCGAAGAGATCGCATCCCAACTCAGACACCCGGTCAAGATCGGTCTCAGGCTCAACATGTCCCTCGGCACGCATATGTCCTGGGATCGGTACGGATTCAATATCGAATCAGGAGAGGCGCTGGCGGCCGTGAAGCGAATTCTCGCCGGACGAAAGATCAGGATCGAAGGCATTCACGCGCATATCGGCACCTTTGTTTATGACGTTCAAAACTATAGCACCGCGATAACCAAGCTTGCCGAATTCGCCACTGCCCTTAAACGCGACTTCGGAATCTCGCTGAAGTACATCGATATCGGCGGCGGCTTTGCCTCCCGAAATCGGCTCCGAGGAACATACCTGTCCACGGCGGACATGATCCCGTCCTTCGATACCTACGCCGAGGCGATCTGCAAACCGCTTCTGGACGGCTTGACTTCCGTATTTCATCCCGAGGAACTGCCGACCCTCATTCTTGAAAGCGGCAGAAGAATGGTCGATGAGGCAGGAATGCTAATCTCGACGGTTTCATCCACGAAGCGGATGAATTCAGGGACTCGCGGCCTGGTGATTGACGCCGGAGTAAACCTCCTTTTCACGTCGTTCTGGTACGATCACGACGTTCTCCCAACAAGCGATCACGGCTATTCAAATGAGGATCATGTCATTTTCGGTCCGCTGTGCATGCAAATCGATGTCATCCGACCGACCGTCCATTTGCCCCATCTTGAGAAAGGAGACTCGGTGATCATCAAACCCGCCGGAGCGTACAACAACACGCAATGGATGCAGTTCATCAACCTTCGTCCGAATGTGGTGATGATCAGCGAAAACGGGAAAGTTGGGCTCATCAGAAGGGCCGAGGACGTAGCCTATTTGCAAGAAAGGGAAACAATTCCCGAATGGCTGAACGGCTGAGCTATCTTTCAGATACCTTGCTCCGAAGCTATTCTCAGATCCTTTTCTCGGAAAGCCGGAGCGTCGGCGCAGCAATCCTGGCCTCCAGCCTCGTCATTCCCGCTCACGGATTCTGCGGCATTTTCGGCGGGCTTTCCTCCGCGGCGTTCGCGCTCGTTATCGGAATGGACCGCATTGCGATTCGAAAGGGCCTCTTCGGGTTCAACGGCGTTTTGACCGGCTTGGCATTGGGACATTTTTTCAGTCTCACGCCACAACTCCTGGCGGTGCTCCTGGTGGGTTCCATTCTCGTGACCCTGCTGACCATACTGATCAATCACGTCTTCATGGTCCATCTGGCGGCACCGGCGATGAGCATGCCCTTTAATGTGGCGACCTGGCTGATTCTCCTCGCGAGCATGGACTTCGGAATATTGAATGCGGCGCTCCCCCGAGAAGCGCTCATCGCATTACCGTGGGAGCCGCCTTATCCCGCCGATCTCTTTCTCAAAAACATTGGCGCGATTCTCTTCCAGTTCTCGCCCCTTTCTGGCTTTATTATCACCTTAGGATTGCTGGCCCACTCGCGAATCGCGCTCGTGCTCATGATCGCCGGGTTCTTGGCCGCATTGGGCGTTCAGGAGTTTCTTTTCGCGTCGGAACCGCAATGGCTCACCTTCAATCCGATGCTCGCGGCCCTCGCGATCGGCGGGGTGTTTCTCATTCCTGGGCCGGCGAGCTTGCTACTGGCCCTTGTCGCGGCCGTGCTCGCAGCGATTCTTGTGCATGCGAATTTGGAAGCGTTCCCGCAGAACCTCTCGCCCCTGGCTCTTCCGTTTAATGCCGCCGTGATTCTCATCGTTGTGGCGCTCCGGCTCCGAACCTACTCCAGCCGCGCGGTCCAGCTGACCACGGGTTTCGGCAGCCCCGAGACCAACTTGAAAAACGCTCAAGCCCAGCGGAAATCCAGACGCAGGGAAATGAGAATCGGAGTTCCGTTCTTCGGAAAGTGGAAAGTCACCCAGGCGATTGATGGTCAGTACACGCATCAAGGCTACTGGCGCTTCGCTTACGATTTTCAGGCCGTCGACTCCTCTGGACAGCTCTGGAAAGGACCAGGCGAAACATGTCAGGATTTCCTGGCCTACGGCCGACCGGTCCTGGCGCCTGCAGACGGGCGGGTGGCTCTGACACTCGACGGAGTCCCCGATAATCCGGTCGGATCAATCAATACCGATCAGAACTGGGGGAATTACTGCATTATCGAGCATTCACCCGGATTCCACTCCTGCATGGCCCACCTCAAACCGGGCTCGCTCATGGTCAGCCCCGGACAGCCCGTCAGAAAAGGTCAGCCCGTGGGACTTTGTGGCAACTCCGGCCGCTCACCGTATCCCCATATTCATCTGCAATTCCAATCCAGCGCGATTCCCGGAGCCCCGTCGATCCCCTTCGAGTTCCAGAATCTGATGGTGGGCGGCGCATCGACGGAACCGCTCACTTTTCTGAGCCACGGCATTCTCCGGGAAAACGAAATCGTCGAAAACACGACGCTCTCGTTTGATGGATCGCTCTTTCCGTGCATCGCGGGCGTCCGATGGGCCTACGAATTCAAGACGTCACGCGAAACTTGGGAATCCATGGTGGACCCGATCGGTAACACGTACATCGAATCGTTTCCTTTACGGACGCGGCTCTATTTCCATGATGTCGAGGGTGTCTTTGAGATCACTCGAATCGAGGGTAGCAGGGAGACGGGGCTCTTCTTGTTCGGAGCCAGCATCTCCGAGCTTCCCAATATCTCGCCCGATAGGGGCCACGTCGGTACCGTCCATTGGCTTGCGTCGAACTCCGCCGATGGAGCAGTCATCCAAGCCTGGCCACCCTGGATAGAAATGTCGCACCTGCTCTCCCTGCTCGGCATAGCCTTTCAGGTCGCGACGAAGTACCAAATGACTCCGACGCCGGGCAGACGCCATATCTCGGCCGATCCGAGGTTGTGTCTGAAGCTCCCTTTCGGGAAGCTCCCGCTTAAGGCGCTCCCCAAAAAAGAAATGCTTTTTGCCGACGGAGCCGTCGAATGGCTTTCGATTGAAGGGACAACCGTTCTGCGACGGGTGAAGTGAGGGCAAGTGTAATGCGTTTACCCGAGCGTCAAGATCATGGCGCTGCCCTCTACGAACGGGAGTCTACATTTTCCTTTCAGCTTTGTTTCAGGTTTTTGGGTTTTCGCCCGATCAGAAAAATGGATGTGTCACTCACGACCTGTTCTGTTCGCACTGTCCCTCGTCCTGGCGCTCGGCATGACAGCCGGAGCGTACCGTTTTGATCAGAAGAGGTTTGAATCTCAAAAGATTTCGGAATCCCTCACCTGGGCGCGGCAGATCGCGACCCAGGCCGAAGGACTGGCCATGAACGCCCGAAAGGAGTCTATCGACGACCCGATGGGCTGGGCGGTCGGGTTCCTGGCCCAAGGAATCGAACCGCGGATCATGCAAATCACGAAGGTGCTGGGTTCTCAACCGGAACCGGAAACGTATCTCCTCGACAAAGAAAAGGGAGTCTTCGAATACACGAAGATTTCTCTGCCCGAAGTTAGTACCGGCATTCGCATTCGCATTAACGTTCCCTTCAGGGGCTTCCTCGATGCGCGATCCCGATTCAGCGATGACGTTACCACCCTCGCCTTCCTGCTTCTGAGTTGGCTCGCCGTCGTCTTCCTCATCGGCTTGCCCCTGGGTTGGCAATTCAATCAAAAGCAGCGGGAAGACCTGACAAGCGCGCAAGCCCACGACATCACCAGCAACATGGATGAACCGGAGCTGCCGGTTCTGCCCTTAGATCGTCGTATCGATCCCGCCGGCTGGGCTCTCGAAGCAAAGCACCTTCTGACGGGCCTCGGAAAGAATGTTCGTGAGATTCTGCGATCGGCCGCCCGCCTGGCTCATGCCAGCGCGCGATCGCATGACGCCGTGACTCCAATTCGCGAACGCATTCACGTGCAGCTTCGCGAAATTCGGACGGTTCGAAAAATTCTTAAGAACGAAGCCGAAGTGATCCAGCTCGTCAATCTCGCGGTAAAGGACTGCTTTATCGAGGAGAACCGCAAGCGGACTTCGCGTGCGAGTCTTGGCGAGGGCGATCAAACGATGAGAATGAGCCAGATAGCATTCCTGCTCGAAACTTTGAAAAAAACGAACCAGCTCAGCGAGTCCGCCATCCGCGGCTTGGAAATCGGTTATGAGCCGATGGCCACGGACGCGGATATCGCCTTTAAATCCCATTCAGAAGTAGTCGCTGCAAGCCAAACCATGAACGAGTATGTCACGAGAACGAAAAGCAACTTGATGGAGCAGGCGCGACAAATGCAGTCAATGCTCGAGGAGTTCGACAGTTCGCTGCCGCCGGATGGCACGATTCACTCCCAAGGGTCCTTTTCCCGCTCGGCGTAGCCAGCCGCTTGCGAGAGAAAAAACCACGGAAATTACTCCTTAACGATGTCGGTATTGGGCGGCGGTACAAAACTAAAGAGCCGGTCCTCGAGAGGCTCGCCCAACTTGATCGCGGACAAGCTGATTTCGGAACGGTTTCCGTCGCGATGCAAGAGAGTCACTTTTTTGATGAGCTTCTCACCGGGATCCACCTCGATTTCGGCGCGAATGACGGTACCGGCAGTCCCTTTTTTCGGGATCAGCGCGAAACGTGACGGTTTCTCCTGTTTCACTTTCATGTTCCTGGCAATCGAAAACGAGCCCGAAAGAAGCGCATGTGCGAACTTCGTCTGCACTTCGGAGGTTTTTTTCTCGATGACCTGCCCCTGCTCACCTTCGTCAAACGGCGGCGTGTAGAACCAGAACTTCTTCCCATCGCTCACCAGGAGATTTGGATCAGGTTTAAGCGTCTCCCAGCGAATTTTATTGGGCCGCTTGAATTGAATATGTCCTGAACTCGTCTTCGTGCGTTTCAAAGCCGAAAGGACGTTGATCTGGCTGAAGTCCGCCTCAAGCGTCGTCGCCCGGGCGTATTTGGCTTCGACCTCCTGGAGAAGACGCGGAAGTTTCGCCGCGTGAACCGGGTGGAGTGTCAACGACATTATCCCAATGAGCCCGATGAACTGAATGAACCCGTGCACTCGTTTCTTCATGATTTATTGCATTTCGATGGAGACCATCTTGGAAACGCCCGGCTCTTCCATTGTCACGCCGTAGAGCGTGTCATTCAGTTCCATCGTCTTCTTGTTATGCGTAATCAGGATGAACTGGCTCTTCGCCGACATTTCGCGCAAAAGCGCATTGAACTTCCCGATGTTCGCGTCGTCAAGCGGAGCGTCCACTTCGTCCAGCACGCAGAAAGGAGAGGGCTTGACGAGGAAGATCGCGAAAATGAGCGAAACAGCCGTCAGCGCCTTCTCGCCACCCGAGAGAAGCCCGATATTGACGATCTTCTTGCCCGGAGGCTGTGCGAGGATGTCCACGCCGGCATCGAGAATATCCGACGAGCCTTCCGGATAAACCAGCGAAAGCTTCGCATGTCCCCCGCCGAAGATGATCGGGAAGAGCCGCTCGAAGCGATCCGCGATCGCTTCAAAGGCCTTCTTGAACCGTTCTTCGGAAGTCTTATTGATGTGCTCAATCGCTTCCTGCAGGTTCTCGATCGAGTGCTCCAGGTCCTTTTTTTCGGTCAGAAGGAAATCATAACGCTTCTTGAGCTCCTCGAACTCCTCGATCGCCATGACATTCACTTCGCCCAGCCGGCGAATACGTTCGCGCAAACGCTCGACTTCCTCACCCAGGGCTTGCTCTTCTTCGGCCGTCATCTCGGCCGTTACCACGGGCTCGGTCATCTCTTCCTGGATAGGAGAGGTCACGGGCCGTTCCAAACACCCGGGCCCGTACTTCTCCTCCAGGTTCTGAACGAGGTGGGAAAGATCAGAACCCAGCTTTTCGAGCTCAAGCGCAAGCTGGTTGGAGTCAGCGGTTTTCTGATCACCGTTCTTGTGCAGATCCTTGATCTGATCCAGTCCCGAATTGAGTTTCGCGCTCGATTCCTCGATCCGGTTTTTAACCGTCGATAATTCGGCGCGGGCCCCCCCGAGAACGCCGGTCAGCTCCTGGATTCTTTGTTCGAGATCCGACTCGCCGCCGCTGAACTCCTCGCGCTCGTGAGCGGCGCGCTCGAGTGTCCGGTTGATTTCGGTTAAACGGCGTTGACGATCGGAAATGAGCGCCCGCCCTGCTTCGAGTTCCCGGCGCAAACTCGTGGCGCGCTCGCGAAGCGAGGCTTCTTCCACACGGATCGTCTGAAGCTCGGCTTCGTACTGCCTGAATTCGGCATCTTTCGACGCAAGCTCCCCCTCGCCTTCGGCGATCGAGCTTTCCAGTCCCGATCGAGCTTCAGCAATTTCGGCTATCCGGCCTTCGATTTTTTCGCGATCCGCGCGAGCACGCGATTCCTCGTCCGCGGTTTGCGCGATTTCGCGTTGAATCGATTGGAACTGGTTTTCCGCATCTTTGAGTGCCCGCGTCGTCTGGTGAACATCGCGTTCCATCCCCGCGGCTTGAATCTGAAGTTCCTGAAGGTCGTTCTGCAGAACCGCCAGACGGGCTTTCGAAACATCGAAATCCTGCTCCGCGTTTTGGAGAGCCGATTCCGCTTCACCCAGGACGCGCTCCGATTCGGTGACTTGGACCTGCAACTCGATGATTGCCCGCTTGCGACGAAGCAAGCTTGCCGTTCCGTCATTCTCGAGGCTGCCGCCGCGAAGGATAGCGGCGCCGCCACGGCCGAGTTCAAGAACGTTCCCGTCACGGCTTACGATCGACCAGCCGCCGAGTTTCGCGAATCCCTCGCTTGCGTCCACGGATAGAGCCGCCAGAAAATCAGCCATCGGTTCGAACGATTCGACAACCGCCACGCTCGCGACGATGCCGGTGGCCATCTCCCGAATAGCAGGGGTGACGGACTGATCGGGTTTTACAAACTGAGCGAGTTCGCCCAACAGCGTGAAGCCAGAGGCTTCGAGAACGGAACGGACGCGGTCGAATTTGAGAGTCTTCGAAGGTGCCGTCACCCCGACCTGAATCGCAGCCCGGCCATGATTTTCAGCCTGATTTTCGGAACGAAGGGCGCCAAGCGCGTCAGCCGCGATTCGCGCGTCCCCCGTCAGCAAGTCTTCGAGTTGGCTTTCCAGCCAGGCTTCCGCGACGCCGTCAAAGCCTTCCTCGATCTCAAGGGCATCGGCGACCGTCAGCAACTCCGGGCAATTTCCGGTCGATTTCGCCCATTCCAGAATCGACTTCGGTCCGTCAGCCAAACCTTCGTGAGCGGAAGCAAGTTCTTCCAGGCTCTGCAAGCGGGATTTCAACTGAACCAGCGCGCGGGAGGCCTCGTTTCGGGTGCTCTGGAGTTTTCTGAGTTCCTGTTCCTGAGTGCGGGTCTTGTCGCTTTGAGCCTGCAATTCCGAGCGAAGCTCATCCCGCTTGCCACGAATCGTTTCGGCTGATTCGACACAGCGCTGCGCCTCCTCGCGGGCAGCCTCGACTTTGGCGGCCTGCGATTCCGCTTGCTGGGTCAGTCGCGCGGCTTGAGCCTGAGCCGATTCAATTCGCCCCTCGAGGGCCGCCCCGCGGGACGTCAGATCGGAGCTTTGGGTAATGCCTGCCATGAGCTCACGTTTCAAACTCTCAAGACGCTGCCGCGAAGCTTCGGTTTCAGACCGCGCCTGGCGGACTTTTTCGTCCTGCGTTTTCGCGTTTTTTGATGTCAGGTCGAAAGATTGGTTGGCCTGCTCCGCTTCAGCTTCGCGGGAGGCGAGACGCTCCCGTTCGGCAAGAACAGAGGCATCGAGTTCCTGTTTTTCCTGATTGAGGGCCGCCAGTTGTGAAGCCAGGTCTCCCTGGCGACGCCGGGAGAGATCGAGAGCGCTCCTCTCGCGGGTCAGGTCGTCCGAAACCAGCTGGATCCGACTCTGCAGGTCTTCGGCGATTTTGGTGTCCGTCAGCTGATTTACCCGGTCGACTTCGATTCGGTTTTCCAGGGCCTGCAACTCGGCCCGAAGCCCAACAAGTTCCTGTTCGAGAGCAACCTTTTGCACCTGAAGCGATTGCAGCTTCTGGCGCATGACAAGACTTTTGCGACGGCCCCAGGTCATTTCCTTGTCCAAAAGCTCGTCTTTGAACTTCCGGTATTGGCGGGCCTTCTGAGCCTGCCGTTCAAGAGAGCCGAGATTACGCTCGATCTCCTGAATGACGTCCGTCAGGCGCGAAAGATTGGCCTGCGTCGCCTCCATTTTGCGGAGCGATTCTTTTTTTCTGGCTTTGTACTTGGCGATTCCGGCGGCTTCTTCGACGAGAAGACGGCGATCCTCGGGCTTCGCGTTGACGATCTTTCCGATCTGGCCCTGCTCGATAACGGAATAGCCTTTCGCGCCCACGCCGGTATCCATGAAGAGTTCCTGGATGTCCTTGAGCCGGGCGGGCAGGCCGTTCACGAAATACTCACCTTCGCCGCTGCGATAGAGCCGGCGGGTCACCGAAACTTCTTTCGTCCGGAGGTGGATCGGCGTACCGGCAGCCGAAGCGCCGGCCGGAGCGTTCTCCGTGTCGACGGCGTCGGTTTCCATGACCAAAGTGGCTTCGGCCATCCCAAGAGGAGCGTACTTCGAGCTCCCGTTAAAGATCAGGTCCTCGCTGCCGTTTCCGCGCATGTGCTTGTAGGACTGCTCACCCATCACCCAGAAGAAAGCATCGACGATATTGGATTTACCGCAGCCGTTCGGCCCGACGATTCCGGTGATTCCGTGGTCGAAATGGATCGTTGTCTTGTCCTTGAAGGACTTAAAGCCCTGAATTTCGAGCCGTTTGACGCGCATGGAAAACCTTACCCCCCGAACTCAATCTGTCAGATGCGGGTAATGTAACAAGGAGCTTGGAAAAGGCAAGCGGAGCCCCCAATTAAAGTCGTAAAGGCGAATCTATTTAGTCAGAAATTTTGGGGTAACCAAAGCCTTAGGGGTAGCGTGATCCTGCCTCGATGGCCCAATTTATTGTGTGAATTCAATTGCCGGCGGGCCGGAACCGGGACAAATTCTCATTGAGGAGATCCCTATGTTCATCGGACACTACGGCGTTGCCCTGGCCCTGAAACGCGCAGCCCCGCGCACGTCCCTCGGCACTTTGTTTGCCGCCTCCGCCGCCATTGACCTAGCGCTCGGCGTCACAATCCTGCTCGGGATCGAGCACATCGGCATAGCACCCGGGATCACCGTCGTGAACCCTCTCAATCTATACGATTATCCATACACCCATAGCCTGTTCACGGTTGTTCTCTGGGGAATAGCGGCGGCCGCTCTTTATTTCGGGATTCGAAAGTACCGCGCCGGCGCGGTCGCGGTTTTTGCCGCAGTCACGAGCCACTGGGTCCTGGATTTGCTGACCCACATTCCCGATCTTCCCCTCTATCCCGGGAGCGACCTCCTGCTGGGACTCGGCCTGTGGAATTCACGGCCGGGAACCCTCGTCGTCGAAACCGGAATTTTCATCGCGGGAGTCATCCTGTATCTTCGCTCAACCCGGGCCGCGGGAAAGATCGGTCGATACGGCATCGTTATGCTCTTAGGCCTCCTCCTTGCCGTTCATATTGGAAATATGATCGGCACGCCCCCGCCGAACGTGGAAACCCTCGCACTCTCGCTGGAACTTCAGTGGCTATTCGTGGTGCTCGCGGCCTTCGTGGATCGCGGACGGAGTACGGAATAGGAACGGCGGCGGGATCAGTTTGGTTCTGCAGTTCAGCACATCGGAAAGGAGCGCGTGTCAAAGTAGCCCTGTTCTATTGCTCAAACAAGGTCTGTTGTCAGTTTGGCCGCTTTCTGTAAGCTGTCATCCGATCCGAATCCAATAGCCGCAAACAGGAACGGTAAACGGATTTGATCAGTCGCGTCCTCCCGGGAAATTTTTGGTCCCGCAGTTTGTGCGAACCAAAAATTTTCCAAGGAGGACGCTCTCGATGCTTACGAAATTTAAAACCTACCAACTCGCAGTCAGCTTTCACCATTCGTGCCGTTCTATTCAATTACCAGGATACCTCAAAGATCAGCTCCTTCGTGCTTCCAGTTCGGTCGCCCTTAATCTCAGTGAAGGTTCTGCAAAACCGACCTTCCGCGATCAAATGAAGTTCTTTTATATCGCGATGGGCAGCCTTCGCGAGTGCCAGGCCGCGCTTGACCTCGCTCCTCGTCGTTGCCCAGAGCTGATTGCGGCCGCAGATTGTTTGGGCGCTCACCTCTATCGGCTTTGCAATCGCAAGCCGGGTCCAACCTGCTGACCTCTCCCGTAATGGATTGAGAGCGGCCGCCTGCCCGATCTTCTCGCGTTTAGCGACAGACCTTCTGCAAAGCGTCCTCTCTCAAATCGTACTTTTTCATGACTTTACGGATCTGCTCTGGGTCATCCTTCTCAGCAAGATCGGCAATCCATTCCTCGAAGCCTTTTTTGGCCCTCTGATTCATCTCGGAACTCGGGCGCATATTCTTCGCGTTCTCCCGCAGCTTGTCGAAGATTTTTCGATTGCTCTGGAGCTTGCCTGCTTCGATATCAGTTTTTCGTGCAATGAACTTCCTGCCCTCCTGGGAATCAATCGATTCGACCATATCGCGACAGAACGCGCGTTCCTTTTTCGTTACGAGATATCCCAATCCGGGAATGCGGCTCCAAAACGGCGCCTGCTGGTGCATGCATTCGTCGTATGCCGCGCGAACGTCGTCAGTCAGCTGATCGACGAGGAGCTGTTCGGCTTTTTCGGTACCTTTTGCGCTCAGCTTGTCGGCCTTTTCCAGGCGGTCAGCGATTCGATCAGAAGATTCGATCGTATCTTGGTGCTTCTTGACCCAGTGGCGTGCCCATTCGTCGACACCGTCCCTGAGCGCCGCCCGGGCCTGTTGCATCGCATTTTCAGCCTGGAGGAGCTTTCGGATGTTCTCTTTCATTTTGTTGCAGATTTCATCGAAAGCCTTGGGCTTCTTCAATGCCTTCATGGCGTCTTCCAGATCGCCCATCCGATCCTGAATCCGGCCGAGTTCCGCGAAGTCCTGCTGAACGCATTCATCGTCGCGTGAGACGCCGCTTTTGCGCGCTTCGGTCAAGCGGTCCTTGATATCTTGCATGGCCCATTGATCTTTCGCGACTTCAGTTCGAAGGAGGCTGAACAACTTTTCGCGTCCGCCGGCCATTTCGGCGGCGTTGACGAAGTACAGAGCCTCGTCGGTTTCCTTCTCGAGGTTTTCCTTGTCCTTCTCGAGCTTGGCATACGTTTCAAGCGCGTCTTGAAAAGTCTTGTAGCGCTTGGCCTTGTCCTTCGCCCCGGTAAACAACTCGTGCAGGTACTTGCCGAGCGAGTCGAGGCCTGACGTGATCGCGGTAAAAACGATTCCGGTGGTCAGAACAGAAAGTGTGGCCGTGACCCAGAAATCAACGTCCGTCAATTTTTCGGCCGCATTGCCGACTTTCTCGATTCCAGCGGCTGCCTGTTTAACGGGAGCGTTGAATTCATCCGCGACGCCTTTGATCCCAAGCGGATCGCTGGGGACGGTCGTGGTCTGAGTCGTCTGAGTGGGCTGTGTGGGCTGCGTCGGCGGCGGAACCTGAGGCGGCTGTTGCGTCGTCGGTTGTGTCGCGGGAGGGGTCGTCGGGGCTGGCGGCGTCGTATTACCTGCTGGCGGCGTGGTGGTCGTAGGCGCCGTCGAATCTGGGATATCCGGGGTACCCGGATCAGTGGGCACGGTGGGCGCTGTAGGCGTCGTCGGCGGGGGCGGCGTGGTGACGCCGTTCGCTTCAGGCGGGATAACTCCTGTCTCTATATATTGCGCGAGCGCGCTCTGACACGCGATCAACTCCTCGCCAGCATAGCCCGAGCAAGGGTCGAAATCGGCATATGCCTTTTGAATACCGAATTTCTCGAGTGAAGCCATGAACCGATCCAGAAAGGGACTCTTCTTACCGAACACGCCTGCCATATGGGCTTGCATCAGGTCAGTCTCAAACCCAACTGAATTCCAGTAAGCGGGGCGAAACATCGCGACAGAGTAACTGATCTCTTTCTTATTCTCCTGGACATAGATTCTGACCGCGCGATTCGCCATCGCCCAATAGCCTTGGTAAATTTTCGCATTTCCTTGCTTCCGTACGGCCCAGCCCTTCGCTTTCATGACCTTGCGAAGGAACTCCAGGCTCGCTTCGACTCCCGGAGACTGGCGGGTCTCGTCGGTTTTCGGCGCATGAATGTACGTCAGGCTTCCGATCAAATAGGGGTTATCAGCGCTGTTCGCATATCTCTGCAGAACGCGTATCCTGTAATCGCCTTCCGCCCGATGAACAGTGGTCATCGGGGTACCGACCCAGCCTTTAAAATTCAAGTCGGCTTTTGACTGCGGGGCAGCCCAGGTAAAAGACGGAGCAACGAACGAAAGAATACAGGCCCAGGTCGCGATTTGCGTAACCTTCATATGTTTTCCTCGAATATGCGTTTTATAAAAAGCTCATGCGATTCTGTTCTATTCTGACGAATAAACTCGGTTTTTCAAAGAAAATTTCCTGCCCGCTTCGATCCGGATGCAAGACAAAATAGGCGCTTAGGAAAGCGAGGACAAACAGACTTGAAAGCAAAGGTTTACAGGAACTGATTAAAAGTTGGACAGGTTTTAGGGTCGAGATCGTTTAAGGCTGGTTCTTGATTGTCGCCCAATCGTATTCGAAGTTTCGGTGTGGGTGAAGGGCATGAAAGTGCCCCGTCAATAGCGCAAAATCTTCGGCATCCGCAACGATTAAGGTTCCACAACAACAGTCCAGATAAACGTGCGCGGCAGCTGCCGCAGCTTAACGCGAAGATTCGTACTCCAAACATCGTTCGCGACCGAACGATCGGGCAAGAGAATGCCGGCTTTTGCGCCAGAGATCGAGGTCCCTGCCAAGATTTCAATTCTCCCGCCTGAAGCCTCACTCCAGTTCTGGATAGCGGGACTTTCAAATAATTCTATTGCCGCCGGTTTGACGAAAATCCTCTGCGCTGGAGCATATGAAATCGCGCTCCCGCCATTCGTTTTCGTTTCTCGGAATGAAACCGAACACTCCAAGGGGATCGTGATATGAGTCTTCTCGCCCGCTCGCAAGACGAGATAATTCAAAGGGTACTTGTGCCGCCTATTTCCTGAAGAGTCCGTAAAGGGATTTCCTTCCGAACAGAAGGGCTTGAAACCATTCTCCGCCGCGATCGAGCAAAGTTTTTCCAGTTCTGGCTTCTTCATCAAGGAATAGGTGCCGGTGCTCTCGAATCCCCGGCCGAGCACTGAACTGATCCGCGCCTCATTCAATCCAAGCTTCGATAGATGCTTCCTGACGCTTTCACGCTCCGGAAGTTCCAGCAGGTAGTCGAAACAGTCCACCGCCGAAAGCCCGGCGAGATCGCGAAAGGTCTTCCAGAACGGGTCCGCTTGCGGCGAGGTTTTTAGCAACTCTTCAAGGTGCACGAAGAGAGACTTGGCCTGCTCTTCACGCGGGGTCAGCGCACTAGCGCTGGAGCTTGAGAATAAGCTGATTACTAACAGAACAAGGCATCGCGCTCTCACCATATGGACAATGATGGCAGTCCGGTGTTTTTTTTAAAATGAAAAAACCGCAACAGGATCTTTCAATTTGAACTGATAATGGCTGAGGTACCCCTCCCGGAGTTGTTCCATAACCCTGGGGCTAAAGACACATCATCACTTGAGGTCTTCACGAAGGAGCGGCTAAGCGATCGACTTCGGCTTCGGCCATTCCATTCGATTCGAGGCCATACGCTGGAGTGGAACCGCTCAAATCCGAACAATCTACCCGTGAAAATGGCCTCGTCGGCCAGCAGTATCGCAGTTAAGCTGGAGGTTCCCCTTTCCCTCACTTGAACCCGTCCTCCCATGCGCAACCAAAATACCACTGCCCCAACAAAGATGTGCGTGACGGGCATGAAAGTGCCCCGTCAATAGCGGACACTCTATCTAAATTTCTTGTCTTCCCGGAAGACGCGCGAATGGAAACTTGGTGTTTGATGAGTGAACCGATGAAATAGGCTCAAATATCTGGGATCTGAAGCCATTAAAAAAACGTACTTGAAAAATATCTGCTGCTTTCACCATCATGTGACCAAGGAAGTCAAGTTCATCAAAGCTGAGCTTTCCGCGCGGTAAGAAAATTCCGTCTCACTATTGGCCACAACCGGAATCGAGTGTGTTGAGGTCAATGAATTTGTCAGGATTCGTTCTGCAATACTCAGAAAATTCTACGAAGTGAGTAGGACTGATTGCTGTTGGATTCGGATTGATCGAAAGGAGCAAGAGCGCGTCGGATTGACTTGCGATAATCTTCGCAGCGATGTCGTTCGAAGGAGCTGTGATACTGAAAGCCTGAGTCCCCACCGGCCAATATACTGGGCTCTGATTGATAAATAGGGGTTGCCAAGTCAAGAGTTGTTCTTCAACAGATTTATCGTAAATGGTCCAATAAACTGAATATACTGGCGTTGTTACCGCAATTCCTATCGCACTTGGCACGATAGAAAACGTAAGTCCCCACATTGCGCGACGTCCCGACGCAAACTGAACTCCAAACTTGGGTTTTGAATCAATTATCGCAAATGCGGCCCTGGCTCCGAACGGGGATTCCGAAGCAATGCTTCTATTTGGAAAGGATTCAATTTTCGTAGTCGAACAGCCTGAAGCGAGAACGACAGCAAGGACTGCAACGCGCTTTTTTATAGAGCCCCCAAGTATATGTCCTTCTACACGGCAAGGTGTTTTAGCGCAAACTCTTCTATGAAGCTTTGAATGAAGAGATCCGGCAGCCTGCTAGGCCGACGAACAAAGTAATGCAAAACGACATCCATTCCGTCACAAAGACGAGGACTTCCGAATATTAACTGAGGTCAGACTGATCGTTAAGACTACTGGACGACATCATTTTCAGACCATCGTGCGGAGCCCGTTCGTTGTAGCCCTCAAACCATCCCCGAGTTGCTCCCTAACCCTGGGGCTGAAGAAAGATCGCCAAAGACACATCATCACTTGAGGTCTTCACGAAGGAACGGATAAGCGATCGACTTCGGCCTCGGCCATTCCATTCGATTCGAGGCTTCTTGTCGCGTTTAAGCTGGAGCCGCCCACGCAGAAAACGATAAAATACCACCGCCCCACGATAACCTCCGAAAAATTTCTATTTTCAACTTGCCTCCCCAAACTGCTTCTGCTATTCGATTCCAGCGTGAAACAAGCCTCATTCCTTCCCAAACTCCCTCGCGACCACGGCGGCGATCTCCGCGCTAAAAAGCGCAAAACGGCGCGCCCGTTCAGCCATAAACAGGCCATCCACGTCGTCTTCCGTTCCAGTAACGCGCGCGGCAAGTGGTCCATGCTCACACGGAACAACGAACGTCTCATTCAAAAGCTTCTCAATGAATGCAAGGCGCGCTACCACATCCGCGTCTACCGTTCCGTGAACGTCGGCAATCACTTGCATCTACTCGTCAAAACCGAAACGAGGCAATACGCGATCGCCAAAACCGAATTTCAGGCTTTTCTCCGGCGCTTTGCCGGCGCGGTCGCGTTCCAGATCACCGGCGCACGCAAAACAAACCCGAGGAAATTCTGGGACAAGCTCGTCTATTCACGCCTGGTGACGTGGGGCCGTGAACACGAAGTCCTGCACGATTACCTCACGAAGAATTTCTTCGAATCGAAAGGCCTCTGGTGGGGACCAAACGACAGCTGGTTTCGACCTGTTCGGGAGTCGCTCATTGCAGCGGGACTGGGTCCGCCCGGATAGACTCGGATGCACTTCGGCTCCTCCGCGAGTTCGGCTCCTCCGCGAGTTCGGCTGGTCCGCGAACGCGAACCCTCCCGCTGCTTGCGCCATAGACGGATCGCGCTCTCGAAAATGCTGGCGCCGAGTTGCGAGCCGGTGGGCCGAGGGGCGAAAACATTGAAAGAGAAACATAAAAGAGAAATATAAAAGGGCCCGTGGCAAGTGGATCCTCGGATCCGCCACGGGCCCAAATTTGTGGTTGTGCGGCCTACAGAGACCGCGGATATCTCCCGGCTCGACGATTTGACTCGCCAGATCGCCTCTCGACGAACTTTCAAGCCGGAAGTTTAAGATTCAAATATTTTTTGGTTTGCTGTCGCGACCTGTCCTGGCCTAGGACCTTTCCGACAGTCCGCGAGCGCCGATGATATCAGTTCCGGTCGGCTTTGCCCGCGCTAGCTAAAACGCGGAGGGCCCGTCTCCGGGAATTCGAGAACCGCTCGCGCATAGAAGGGAACACTTTCGTTCTGAACCATTCGCATTCGGTTTTTTGCCTCCTTACTTTACTGAGGCTAATCGATCGCTGAACCGCGCGCAATTGTGTCAAAGATAACCCGCCGCTCCCGAACGGGAGTACGGCGGGTTATCCCTTTGATTTCAGTCTATCGAAAAAATATCTTGATGTTGAATTGACAGAGCTGATTCAAATCAGATCAGAATCACTGATCAGATCAGAACCACTGCTTGGCCCAGTGGGTCTGGGTCGTGTCCACCCACTGATTCTTGCGAATATCTTTCCAGACGAAATCTTCGAGTTCGTCGGGGGTTTGCACGTTCAGCCATAGGCGGCAATCCCAATCGCCGAGCGTGGACCATGCACCCTTGACTTTGGGATTTCCATTCCAGTTTTCCCAAGCCGTCGTCGGGGTACCCGGCTTCCATTTCACATCGACCCACGCCTGCCAGCTTTGTTTGCTCGACATAACTATTTTCCTCTCCTTGGTTGTTGTTACTTCGATTTACTTCTACTGCGACTTCTCTCAGGGAAACCCTTCTTGGACATTTTGGGATGTGGAAACTGAACCGCGGCCTGCGCGGCGGCGAGGCGCGCGATCGGCACGCGATACGGTGAGCAGCTGACATAATCCAGGCCGGCTTTGTGGCAGAATTGAATGGAGGAAGGATCTCCGCCGTGCTCGCCGCAAATGCCGATCTTGAGCTCGGGAGTGTCCGTTCGCCCCTCCTTGATCGCGATTTCCATCAGACGACCGACGCCGATCGTGTCGAGCGACGCGAATGGATCGCGTTCGTACACCTTCGCGTCGATATAGTCCTTGAGGAACATCCCGGAATCATCCCGCGACAGACCGTAAGTCGTTTGCGTCAGATCGTTCGTTCCGAAGCTGAAGAATTCGGCGTAGCGGGCGATCTCTCGGGCCGTCAACGCGGCCCGGGGAAGCTCGATCATGGTCCCGATGCGGTATTCCACGCCCTTCACGCCTTTTCGCGCGAATTCCGTGAGAACCTGTTCCGCTTCGTCGTTGCAATGATCGCCGACGATTTTGAGTTCGCGCCAGTCGCCCACAAGCGGGATCATGATCTCCGGAACGATCTTCAGTCGCTCCTCCTTCATCAACTCGCAAACGGCTTCCATGATCGCGCGCACCTGGGTTCGATAAATCTCGGGATAGCTGATGCCGAGACGGCACCCCCGATGCCCGAGCATCGGATTGAACTCGTGGAGCATCTCGGCCTTGCGCTTCAGTCGCTCGAAACTTACGCCGATCTTTTGCGCCAGAGCGTGGATTTCGGCGTCCTTATGAGGAACGAACTCGTGCAGCGGCGGGTCCAAGAGACGAATCGTGACCGGAAGGCCCTTCATCTCCTTGAACAGTCCCTTGAAATCAGCCTTCTGCATCGGAAGAATCTTTTTTAACGCTTTTTCGCGACCCGGGCGATTATCGGCCAGGATCATCTCGCGAACGACATCAATCCGTTCCGCATCGAAAAACATGTGCTCGGTCCGGCAGAGCCCGATTCCTTCGGCCCCGAATTCACGGGCGACCTTCGCGTCATGGGGCGTATCGGCGTTCGTCCGGACCCGGAGAACGCGGAGTTCGTCGACCCAACCCATCAGCTCGCGAAAATCCTTGTTCAAAGTGGGTGAAACCGTCGGAACTTTACCTTTGATGACTTCTCCCGAGGTTCCGTCAAGAGTGATAAAATCACCTTCTTTTATCGTGTGCGGACCCACGACCATCTCACGGCTTTCGGTAATGACCCGGATCGCGGCACACCCAGAAATGCAGCACTTTCCCATTCCTCGCGCGACAACGGCGGCGTGTGAAGTCATACCGCCGCGAGCCGTCAGGATTCCTTCGGCGACGGACATGCCATGAATATCCTCGGGCGAAGTTTCCAAACGGACCAGAATCACTTTCTTTCCGTCCTTCACCCACTGCTCCGCCTGATCCGGATCGAAAACGACCTGCCCGGTAGCCGCGCCCGGCGACGCCGGCAGCCCTTTTGCGATCACGTCCTTCGGAGCCTTGGGATCCAGACAAGGATGGAGAAGTTGGTCCAGCTGCTCGGGCTTGACCCGCAGAATCGCCCTCTCCTTGGTGATCAGTTTCTCCCGAACCATGTCGATCGCGATCTTCACGGCGGCAGCCGCCGTGCGCTTCCCGGTGCGCGTCTGAAGCATGTAAAGCCTCCCGCGCTCGACGGTGAACTCAATGTCCTGCATATCCCGATAGTGCTTCTCGAGCTTCTGATAAAATTTGACCAGCTGGGCGTAGGCACGCGGCATCTGCTCTTCGAGAGTGGGAAGTCTTTCGCTCTCAGGAATTCTTGAGACTTCGTTGATCGGCTGCGGCGTACGGATCCCGGCAACCACATCCTCGCCCTGAGCGTTGAGGAGATACTCTCCGTAAAATTTTCGCTCGCCGTTCGCGGGGTCCCGGGTGAAAGCCACGCCCGTCGCGCAGTCCTCGCCCATGTTGCCGAAGACCATCGCCTGGACATTGACGGCCGTTCCCCAGCTTGCGGGAATATCGTTCAATCGTCGATAAGTGATGGCGCGTGGATTCATCCAGGAACCAAAAACCGCGCCCACGGCACCCCAAAGCTGAACCCAGGGGTCCTCGGGAAATTCCTTACCGGCTATCCTGACAATCTGCTTGAACTTGGAAACAAGCTCTTTGAGATCCTCCGTCGTAAGTTCGGTATCGAGCTTAACACCTCGCGCGTGCTTCAGATCTTCGAGCGCCGATTCGAACTGATTGGCACTGACCCCGAGCACCACGTCCGAATACATGGTGATGAACCGACGATAGCTGTCGTACGCGAATCGGGACGCCTGAGCGGATCGGGACGAGAGCGCGATCAGCCCCTCCACGGTCTGGTCATTCAACCCGAGGTTCAAAACCGTGTCCATCATTCCCGGCATCGAGGCGCGCGCGCCGGAACGCACTGAAAGCAGGAGAGGGTTTTTCGCCATTCCGAAACGACGCCCCATCAAACGCTCGACCCGGCCAAGCGCCTGCCTGACTTGCGACTGAAGCGCTTTCGGATAGCTCTTGTCGTGCGCGTAGAAATAAGTGCAGACCTCGGTCGAAATCGTGAAGCCCGCCGGAACAGGAAGCCCGAGTCGGGTCATCGCGTGAAGGTTCGCGCCCTTGCCCCCGAGCAGGTCTTTTCGGTCTCCGGAACCTTCGGCCTTGCCGTCGCCGAAGAAAAATACGAATTTCCCTTTGGCGGAAGTCACCGCTTTATTTCCCCCAGCTTTGAAATTTATCCGCTACGTAACTCCCGAGCTTTTCGGCACTGATCCGCTCCTGGGCCATGCTGTCCCGGTGACGGACCGTGACCGTCTGGTTAGAAAGCGTGTCATAATCAATCGTGACTCCGAACGGCGTACCGATTTCATCCTGCCGGCGGTAGCGCTTGCCGATCGAGCCGGCCGCGTCCGTCGTCGATCGAAACTGCTTTCTCACGTCTTCATAAACACGGTTCGAGAACTCGAGAAGCTCCGGCTTTTTCATCAACGGGAAGATCGCGATCTTATACGGGGCCATGGATGGATGAAGCGTCAACCAGGTGCGCTCACCGTCAAACCGATAGGCATCAGCAAGGATCACCAGCAGCGAGCGATCGCATCCGGCGGAAGTCTCGACGATATAAGGTACAAAGCGTTCCTTGCTCTCCTCGTCGAAGTATTCGAGTTTTTTCCCGCTGAATTCCTGGTGCCGGCTGAGGTCGAAATCCGTCCGGTTGTGAATACCTTCGAGCTCCTGCCAGCCGAAAGGGAACTCGTATTCAATGTCGAACGCGGCTTTGGCGTAATGAGCGAGTTCGCCAGGACCGTGCTGATGAAAACGGAGCTTCGACGGCCGTATCCCGTTGTCGAGATGCCATTGGATCCGGATCGCCTTCCACTTCTCAAACCATTCCATATCGGTTCCCGGCTTGACGAAGTACTGCATTTCCATCTGTTCGAATTCACGCGTGCGGAAGATGAAATTTCCCGGTGTAATTTCGTTACGGAACGCTTTTCCGATCTGGGCGATGCCGAACGGGATCTTCTGGCGCGAGGACTGCTGGACGTTAAGAAAATTGACGTAAATGCCTTGCGCGGTTTCTGGCCTCAGATAGACGACCGAAGCGGAGTCCTCAACCGGACCCATGAAAGTCCTGAACATGAGATTGAACTGGCGCGGCTCGGTCAGCTCACCTCCGCAGCTCGGGCACTTCTTCGATTCAAGCACGCCTGGGTCGAGTTTATCGGCGCGAAACCGCGATTTACATTTCTTGCAGTCGACGAGCGGATCGACGAACCCCGCGACGTGCCCCGAAGCCTCCCAAACCCGCGGGTGCATCAAGATCGCGGCGTCCAGACCTTCGACATCGTCGCGATCGGTCATTGCTCTCCACCAGCGCTCCTTCACGTTGCGCTTGAGTTCGATGCCGAGCGGCCCGTAATCCCAGCACGCATTGATGCCGCCGTAAACTTCGCTGGAAGGGAAAACAAACCCCCTTCGTTTGCAAAGCGAGACCAGCTCATTCATGTCTTTTAAACCGTGTGAATCGTGTTCCGTCATAGGCATATGGGGATAACAAAGCTTGATCTATCTAACAACGAGTTGCAAAAGGAATTTTGCCTAACTCCATGCGTTGCGCTTTACTCGCGGACCCGAATTCTCTAGAATTTTTGTATGGTTTTGAAAAAGCTGCTGCGCGGAGTCCTGGTTTCGATGCTCCTATATGGCCAGTATGGCTTATGTGATGCGACGCCCGCAGCGGAGCCCAGCCCGATGAACTCGTCAGTCCTGCGATTCCGCCTTCCTTCTGACCCGATCACGCTGGACTGGACTCTCGCTCATACTTCAGCAGAGACGCACATTATCATGAACATCATGGAGGGACTGACCGAAGAAGGTCCCGACCTCCAGCCGCGTGCCGCGCTCGCCGAAAAATGGGATATCTCCCCCGACGGGAAAACCTACACCTTTCATCTGCGAAAAGGGATTAAGTGGTCCGACGGCAAACCCCTCATCGCGGAACACTTCAGGAACTCCTGGCTGAGACTCCTCGATCCGAAGACAAAGTCGAGCTATGCCGATTTCCTGTTCGACATCCAAAATGCGCAAGCTTTTCACGATAGCAAAATCACTGATCCGGCAGCAGTAGGGATCAAAGCTCTCGGTGACACTCGTTTGGAAGTGACGCTCCGACGAATCGTTCCCTATTTCCTTCACCTGCCGAGCTTCTGGGTCACCTTTCCGATCCGGATGGATCTGATCCAGAAATACGGCTCAGCGTGGGCATCACCGAAAAACATCGTAACACTCGGCGCGTATCAGCTGGATACCTGGACGCGAGGGAAGCTGCTCGCGCTCAAACGAAATCCCGGGTATTTCGCAAATGGGACCGAGAGCGCGCCCGCAATCGAAAGAGTTGAGGTCTTGGTCGAAGCCGATGACAAGAAAGCCCGAGAGCTCTTCAAAAGCGGGCAACTCGATTTTCTTCTGGATGCAACGACGGATGATTTCATAAACGCCAGGTCAGCGGTTGAAGCCAATCACGTCATGGCCGCGCAATTTCCGTATCTCGCCACTTATTATCTCGGATTTAATGTGAAGAGCGGACCTCTTCGCGACGCGTCCGTGCGACGGGCTCTTTCGGCCGCAATCGATCGCGAGAGTATCGCCTCGGCGCTCCAAGGCGGTCAGGTGGCCGCGAAAGGCTGGATCCCTCCCGGCATGGCCGGCTATCGATCCGAACCTCTGATGAAAGATAGCCTCTACGACGCTCGCGGCAATCTCGCGAAAGCCGGCTACGTCGAAGGTCAAGGCTTCCCGAAACTTGATATCTGGGTCCAGAAGTTCGACGGCGCTGAATTACTGGCCGATTTTCTCGTCAAATCGATGCGTGGAAAGCTCGGAATCGAACTTCGTGCCCATGTCGTGGTCCCTTCGGAATACCAGAAGGTCCTCGCCTCGGGAAAAGCCGCATTGTTCGTGGGACATTGGGGAGCGGATTTTCCGGACCCCGCTAATTTTTTCGAGGTCTTCTCGTCCGAAAGCGGCTCAAACCGCACTGGATGGAGCAACCCCGAATACGATCGCCAGCTCAAGCTGGCGCGAGGAACACTTGAAATGTCCGAGCGTCTGGCGGCCTATGCACGAGCCGAAAAGATTCTCCTTCAGGACGAAGCCGTCATCAACCCGCTCTTTTTCAAGCACCACACCGTGCTCGTCGGCAGACGTCTCAAAGAAATCAAAATTTCCCCTTTGAATTACCTGTTCCTGAAAGTTCTCCGTTTGCGGAACTGAACAACGCTCACGCTCCGAAGCCGAGAAAACATTTTTTGCTCGCGCCAAGCTCGATCGGGATCCAGATCACGCGAGCAGCCGGTGGAAACGTCGCCCCGCCCGCGCTGAAGGCCGGCTCACCGAAAGCGGGCGAAATGGACCGCCGGGCGAATTCGGCTTGCGCCCGCCTCTGAACCCCGGTCCAAATAGAACGTAAATCGAGCGCTGGCTCACCGGCCAAAACAACCCAGCCGGGGCTGGCCGACAAAGTCACGGAAATCGCCAGCGACTCAAGAACTCCTTCTGACGGGCTGACAAACCCCTTCGCGCGAATGGGCATGCCAAGGGTCGGCTTGGGCTCGGGATACCGCTCCGTCAGCTCGTCTATCCAAGCCGAATGAAGCGCTTCCAAAAACCCGTTCCAGCTCACGCCCGATGAACTCATGCTTGATGAAACTTGGCGTACTCGCCGCCGAGACGGATCAGATCATCGTGCTTTCCGCGTTCAATCACCTCGCCGTCCTTGAGGACAAGGATCTGATCCGCATTACGGATCGTCGAAAGCCGGTGCGCGATAATCAGAGTGGTACGATCTTTCATCAACTCCTCGAGCGCGCTTTGAACCGCTCTTTCGGAAGTCGTATCCAGACTCGAAGTGGCCTCATCGAGAATAAGAATCGGGGTCTCTCGCAGGAAAGCGCGCGCGATCGATATTCGTTGCCGTTCCCCCCCAGAAAGCTTCTGCCCGCGGTCCCCGATCACGGACTGAAACCCCTGCGGAGCCGCCTCGATGAAATCGAGGGCATGCGCCCGCCGCGCGGCCTCGCGGATCTCCTCGCGCGTTGCCGATAAGCGACCGCAACGGATGTTTTCCTCGATCGTATCGTTGAACAGAAACACATCCTGGCTCACGACGGCGATCATCCGGCGCAAATCGTTGATCGCGACATTTCGGATATCGTGGCCGTCGATCAGAATGCTTCCGCCCGTCACATCAAAAATCCGCGGAAACAAGCTCACCATCGAACTCTTGCCGGCTCCGCTCGCACCGACCAGGGCCACCGCTCGCCCGCGCGGAAGCGTGAAGCTCACGCCCTTCAAGACGCCTCGAGACGGCGCATCCGGGTACGCGAAAGAAACGTCCCGGACCTCGAGTTCCTTTTCAAGAGTCGTCAGCCGGGCGGGATTTTCGGCCTCGCGGATGTTCGGGCGCCAATCCAGAATTTCGAAAATCCGTTCGCAGGCTCCGGCCGCCTGATTGAGCTTGATGTTCACGTCGTTCAGCGTGCGAAGCGGGTTGATCATGAGGGCGAAGGCCGCGAAAAAAGCCAGCAGGTCACCAGGCGTCATCCTGCCCGCGAGCACCTGCCTGCCTCCGTAATAGATCATCGCGGCGAGCACGATCGCGGTCAGGAGTTCCACCAGCGGATGCGTCGCCTCCTCGAGCGCGGCGATTTTGAGATAGAATTTCGTATAACGTTCACTTCTGTCCCGGAATTTCTTTCGGACGTACTTTTCCAGCCTGAAGGTCTTGACGACCCTGATTCCCGAAAAACTTTCCTGAATCGTTGAATAAAGACGGGCGTTTTCCTCGGTCAGACGCGCGATGTAGCGCTTCAGGTTCCTGCCGCTTGCCGCGAAAACCCACGCCAGCGGCGGAAAGATCAGGATCGTGATGAGTGTCAGCTTCCAGTTCACCGTGAGCGCGTACCCGAAAAGAAAGATAAAGGTGATCGGCTCGCGAATGAGCGTATTGATACAGGCGAGCCCCGCATCAATATACTGGGGGTCAACCCCCACGCGGGAAATCAAGGTACCGGTGCTCTGCGCCGTGAAGTAATCGGCGGAAAGCCCGAGCAAATGCTCATAGAGCTGATTTTTAATCCGCTGATTGACTCTCGCGACCACGATGCGCAACAGATAAAAATGAAAGAATCTGACGACGAAATTCAGCAGGTAAATGACGATGACCGCTGCCGGGAACAGAAGCAGAGTTCGCGAATTCCGGTTCATCAGAAGATCGTTCACGACCGTTTTGACGAGAGGTGCCGGGCTAAGCCTGAGGGCCGCGAGCGGAATCGCGAGAATACCGCTCACCACGATCAGCCAAAGATACGGCTGGATGTAGGGCTTCAGTCGCAGCAATGATTTCATTCATGCTCCCGGGCCGTCTGCTCGATATTCGCGAGGAGTGACCTGAGTTCCCCGAATCTCCTCGAAAGAAGCCGAAGCGGCCAAGAAGCCCAGAACCGTGCCGCCCCGATACTACTCGAATAGGCGCAATACCCGTCGCGGCAGGCTGACTCGAAGTCGGGATAAACGACCAGTTGAATGGGAGCCTTAAAATGGAGCTTTGTTGTTTTTGCCATCCTGGGCAGGAGAATCTCGAGGTCCGCGCGCCGGGCCGCACGCCCGACCAGCTCGCGGGCGACCAGGCCATCCCTGCAGCCGCAATATTTCCAGAGCGTTGCCTCGGTTTTCGGGATCACCCTGAGAACCGAGCCCGAGCCCCAGCAAAAAAAATGATGAAAATTCTCCTGATCCGGCGAAGCGCCGTAAAAAGCCCTGAACTCGGGCAACGAGGCGATCTGTTCCCGGATAGGACTCGGGGTCTCGAGATAACCGCGGGTGCAAACCCGGTTGATCTCCCCGATCGCCTTTTTCGGATCGAGGACGTGCTCAAAAACATGACTGATATAGGTGAAGTCGAATTTGTGATCCGAGCGAAACGGGATGTCCTCCAGATCCCCCTGGAAGAACTCGATCCCCTTCGAGAGGACGAGATCACCCGCCCGCTGGGAGTTGTCGTGGGGGAATTTGTCAAGCGCGTGAGTCACGCCGGCGTAAGGATCGTGTCCGCCGCCGATTTCGAGCACCCGCTGCTTCGCGAACGGGTGGGAAATGTTCCAAATTCTCCGGTGAATAGGCAGTCGCTTCATGTTTACTTGTTGTCCTACTCCTGTCCTACTTCTGTGCCGCCAAACCGGCAATCATTTTGGGTAAATCGCAGCGATTATAGCCGAAAGGGGCTGACCTGTGCTAGCTTTGTCCGCATCTATGTCCATTGGAGCCGGAATCACACCTCAGCGGGCGAAAGTCCTCGTTGTGGGCGGGGCGGGTTACGTCGGTAGCGCCACCTGCGCCTGGCTCATCGATCACGGCTATGAAGTTTGGATTCTCGACGACCTTTCGACCGGTCATTTTGAGCACGTCAGGGCGCTTCTCCCGAAGGGACTCCTGGAAACACGGTTTATCCATTCCCGGGCAGGCAATCACAAGGTGGTTCCCGCGCTTCTCGGGCGCGAGAGATTCGACTGTCTCCTGCATTTCGCGGCGCGAACCCTGGTTTCCGAAAGTTTCGCGAAGCCTGAGGAATATTACGAAAACAACGTCATACAGACGGGAGAACTCCTGAACGCGATGCTCGCGGCCGGAACGCGATCGTTCATCTTTTCCTCCACCTGTTCGATTTTCGGCAATCCCGGGAGCGCGGCAATCCATGAGACGCTCCCGAAGCAGCCCGATAGCCCTTATGGCGCCACGAAGTTGGAAGTCGAACGCCTCATGGAAACCCTGAGCAAAGGAGGCCAGGGCGATCGCGGTCTGAATGCTATCTCGCTCCGCTACTTCAATGCGGCCGGAGCCGAGCCGGGGGTTCGGGTAGGCGAATGGCATTTCCCTGAATCCCACCTGATCCCGAGCATCCTTCAAGCGATTATGGCCGGACGGCCCATTGAAATATTCGGTACGGATTATCCTACCCCCGACGGCACCTGTATTCGCGATTACGTCGATGTATCCGATTTGGCGGCAGCGCACGAAGCCGCCTTGGTCCGGCTCCTCGAAGTGCCTCACCGGCGCCCGTTCGAGGCGTTCAATCTTGGAAGCGGCACCGGGTTTTCGGTCCGTGAAGTCATCGATACCTGCTTCAAGGTGACGGGATCGAAGGTCGGCATTGTTGAATCGCAGAGACGTCCGGGTGACCCTCCGCGCCTCGTCGCCGATTCGGGTCTCGCGCAACGGGCTCTTGGATTCAAACCAGTGCGTACGCTGGAAGAGATGGCTCGAACGGCCTGGCAATGGGAATGCAAGCGAACGGAAGTCATCGGAACAATGAAAAAAGCCGTTTTCCTGGATCGCGACGGCACCCTGAACGAGGACCCCGGATATATTGGAAACCCTGACCAGCTTAAATTGCTGCCGGGAGTGACCGACGCGCTCTCGCGTCTGCAAAAAGCCGGATACCTGCTCGTAGTCGTTTCGAATCAGTCGGGAGTCGGACGCGGCATGTTCACGATGGAAACGCTTCAGCACGTCCACGAGCGCCTCGATCAACTCCTTGCGGCCTCTTCGGTCAAAATCGATCATTATGAGCTTTGCATCCACCGCCCCGAGGACGAATGCGACTGCCGAAAGCCGAAGCCCAAGCTTATCCTTGATGCCGCGAGAAAGTTCCGGATCGACCTCACCCGATCCTTTATGATCGGGGACAAACTTTCGGATCTGGGTACCGGCCGATCAGCCGGATGCCAGGGTGTGGCTCTCGTGCGGACCGGTGAGGGCAAAACGACTGAAAGCAAAATGAACGGTACTCAAGCCGATTACGTCGGGAACTCCCTCGATGAGGTCGCGACCTGGATTCTAAAATTCTAAACCGGCGGTGATTCCACTCGAAGAGACAGGAAACGCAAACCCTTGAGCGGCTGTCGATCAAAGCCGGGGACATGATAAATGAGCAGCGCCTCGAGAAACTGAAAAAGCTCGAGATGATCAACCCTCTTGGCCTGCACCGCCTTCGGGACCTGACGAATCGGCATCATCAGGCAGATTTGAAAGTCCACAATCGCGTCGCGAGAGATCCGAAGCAGTGCATCCCGAATTCCCTGCCCGTCTTTCAGATGGCTGGTTTGGGCAGTCCGGCAGGCCGGGCAATTCCACCCAGCCTCACTGATCCGGCAGGTCATCTTTTCGCTGGATGAATCACCGGCCGCGAACCGGTCAATGGTGATCCCACAGGACAGGCAACAGTCGATTCGCGGCTGACTGCCATTCCATTGGAGCAGCTTGGCGAGATAGGCGTTGAGCAGGACGACCTCCGACCCCGCGAAAGAACTCTCGTCGGCTTCATCGAGCGCCGCCAAGGCATTCGAATGCAATCGGAAAAGCTCCGGACAGGCCTCATGCCGCGGGGCGATCTTGAGCATGAGTTCATTGAACACGCTCGCGAGCGAGAGCCGCTCAAAATCCTTGCGAATTCCTTCGAAAGCGCGCCGAATCTGGGCCTCGCTAAGGTTCCAGAATTCCGCGCCCGGCCGTTCGACGAACTGCCACTCTGCCGCGGCAAAAAGGTCGAGGGTCCCGCCAAACCGCCGCGATTGGATGGAATTCCTGGCCAAGGCCGTGACCTGCCCGTGACCTTCGGTCAAGGCGGTCACAATTCGGTGTCGCTCCTGATAGGGAATGGACCTGAGAACGATGGCGAGATCCCGTTGGGGCTGCATTCGTTTACCGTTAGCACAAAGCCCAGAATTTTTGGTGGCCGGCCGGCCCGAAATCAGCTACAAATCAGCGTACTGGACAAAACACCGGTTTTTTGGTTGAGTCCCGCTTTGACAATTCATTCTCGGGCATGGGGCTATAGCTCAGTTGGTA